>JGI24702J35022_10000066_pt1 | contig 45322 bp, 40 predicted proteins | sample TergutTh196P4_FD_35022 | JGI IMG/M metagenome (IMG submission 35022) | reverse complement strand
TCTCCCCGGCCTGACCCCCGGTGCGCTCCCCGGTCCGCTCCCCGGTCCGCTCCCCGAGCAAAGCCCCTCCGGCTTCTGCGCTCCCAGCAACCTGTTCCCCGCCGCTCCTCATGTCGGCAAACAGCCTCACAGCGTTCACGACGCAAACGCCCAAAGCAAAATAAATGACGAAGTGCGCGACCTTGCGGACAACAGCCTGCACCAGCTCCACAAACGTCGAAGACATCGGCACCTCGAACCACTTCTCCATCGGCGTCAGCAGCACGTTGGCGAAAGGATCGCTCAGCTCGCTCGACTGCTCCGAAGGAAACGCCGAAAACACAAATATCACGGCCATGCAAGCCACAGCCGCCCCAAACCAAACAAACGCGCTTCTCTTTATCCCTATAATTTTCACATCATACCCCATCATGCCTTATCAAGCGTATCAATGCGCAGATTTTATCACTTTGTGTCAATATATGCAACGCCGAATGAACACGTCGAATGAACACACTGTATGAACAAAAGACATCGCCGCCTCAGAGCCGCCTCTCAATCACAGCTCCCCCTTGACAACGCAAGAGAGATAAACGATAATGTCCCTAGCATCCACAAATACCGGGAGTGATCGACCATGGACATTGAACAACAAACAAACAACCAGCCTCTGACAGCTGAATACGCAGATGCGAATGAATACCCGCAAGAATTCGCAACATACGGACAGACATCCGGCATAGAAATCGAGCAAGAAGAAGAACGCCCCTTCAATGCCGAAAAAATCTCCGTATCCACTATGCCCGTCACCCTAAGCCGCCTGTTGGAAAGGATAGCGTCAGGCGCCATATCGTCGCCCGAAATTCAACGCAACGACAACCTATGGGATGTCGAAAAGAAAAGCAGGCTGATTGAATCCCTCATGATCAAAATCCCCCTCCCCCTCTTCTACGTCGCTGCCGACCCTGATGAAAACTGGAAAATCGTGGACGGCCTTCAGCGCGTGAGCACGATAAAACAGTTCATGCTGGAGTGCTCATTCACCCTCAAAAACCTCGAATTTCTCAGCGAATATAATGGATATGCCTTTAAGGAACTGCCGGACAAATACCAAAACAGAATCAAAGACGCCCAGTTCCAATTCGCGATAATCAGCGCGACGACGCCGCAGGAAGTGCAGCGCAACATATTCAAGAGGCTAAATACGGGAGGCTTGCCCCTAACGCTGCAGGAAGTACGGCATGCGTTGTACTACAAGCATGAAACGAACCAATTCCTTGTCGAGCTCACAGAATCAAAGGAATTTCTTGATGCGACCACAAAATCCGTCAATGATGCGAGAATGGCGGCGCGCGAGCTGGTCCTACGGTTCATATCATTTTTGGTTCGCGGGCCGGAGCAATACCCCAAAAACCACGACATGGACGAATTCCTCAGCGACACAATGCTATTTCTGAATGCAATGCCGGAGATGGACGCAAAGACTCTCGAAAGGTCTTTTTACGGTAGGCAAGTAAATCATAAATGCAAGTATACTGATTATGAAGGCATACGGAGCCTTTTCAATCTGGGCATGACAAGAGCGGGCGAATTGTTCGGCCTGCACGCATTCAGGAAATCCACTCAATACAGCCAATACCGCGCTCCCATCAACAAGTCGCTTTTTGAATGCGTTTCCATCACGCTCTCGCAGCTTAGCCCATCGCAATATGACGCCTTGGTAAGCGACAAGGACACTCTCGTCGCCTATCTGCACCACGAATACCAAAATAATATTGAGCTATATAACACAATATCAAGAGACAGCCAAAAACACGCATCAATCCAATATCGGTTTAACTGGTTTCAAGACCTGTTCTCGACATGGAACAACGGGAGGCAATAATGATCAATAACATATATCTGGAAAGCTTCAAATGCTTCTCAAAAGCAGACATCATGCTGGCGCCATTGACGCTTCTTACAGGACTCAACAGCTCCGGCAAGAGCTCAGTCATGCAAGCGATCAGGATCATAACCGGAGGGAAGCTGCTGGAAGGATTCGGAGACTGCGTGTCAAACCTTGGCACGCAGGCAAAAATAACTGTTGAAATAGATGACGGAGAGTATTCCGCAATAATCTCAAAGGGATCCCGGACACTCAGCATCGACAAAATAACACCGAGCATACTGGCCAATTATGTCCAGTACATCGGCGCAAGCAGGCTCGGCCCCCAGAATTATCTACCCTATTCAAAAAAGCCGACCGATATTGGCGAAAAGGGCGAAAACGTATTGTCGTATATAGAAACATATGATAGCGGAGTGCCTGAATGCATGCGAAGAGAACACTACGAAGTGTATTCAAGCGTGAAGGAGCAGACTCGAGCTTGGCTCGACATTATCAGCCCGGGGCTACAATTTGACTATGAAGTCGTGGAGAGCGCCGACATTGCCATCAGCAAGTTTTCCGATTTCCGCTCAGTAGACGTCGGATTTGGATTATCATATACACTTCCGATAATCGTCTCGGTTCTTGTGAACACCGCTAAGAAGGCCAAAAACCCCAATATGCCGATTACGATGCTTCTCGAAAACCCAGAAGCGCACTTGCACCCTCGTGGCCAGACTGAAATGGGCATATTCCTTGCACTTGCATCCTCATGCGGGATTCAAATCATCGTTGAAACGCATTCCGACCATCTCCTTAACGGCGCCAGAATAGCGGTGAAGGACAGGCGAATAGAGCCGCATAACATGATTGTCCATTATTTTGAATACGATGTCAAAGAAGAAAAATCAAATCATTATCCTATATTCGTCGATGAATATGGCGCGCTCAACGATTGGCCGGAAGGATTTTTCGATGAGAATGAAAAAAACCTTCTCAAACTGATATGAGGTAGCCACGATGCCCGACATATACTTCAACAGCGAAACCGGCGCCGCTACCGATATAAACAAAGCGTTGCGCTGCATAATAAGGACGGCGCAATGCTTAAAGAAGCTTGACAAATACATTACCGACCTATATCTGGAGTCGACCGTCTCGGGGATAAGATCATTCCCGATATATAGAGATGTTTCCGGGACAACAGGCTACCTGCAGGAAATCTATGGCATAGCGAATGGCAATGACAAAGGCGAGCTGCAATACCTCACAGCGAAGCTGCTCATGAGCAAGGTCGTTGACCTCGACATAGAATCAGACTGGATCATCGAAGGCATTGGTGCAACCAGCGACCTTCTGCATTTTGTCGCTGTCAACAATGGGATGCTATTGACGTTCGCAATGATCGATATGTGGGAGCGTGACTTCATATGCTTTGTCAGCCACAGCGAACGCATACCAAACATATGGGGGCAGGAACGCATCGATGGCATAACGCAATGGATCAATGATTATAGAATTGGCCACGCTTCGTAAATTGACGTTCTCCATGACAAGTATAACGTCACGATTTGCGGGTCATGCTTGGAAAACAACGACTACAGCAGCAAGGACTGGAATACAATCTTCGACAAGTTCAGGCTGGCGAAGAACATGAACTATATTCCCGATGGAGACCTAATCAAGAAATTCTATGATATCAGTGCCGGGTCATTATGCGAGCTGATCGTGACAGGCACCATACGGTTATATTTCGTAAACTTCAATGGCCGGATATTGGTTGGCGGAAAATACCAAAAAGGCCAAGGCGACGATAACGCCGCACAGAACCGCGCAGCAAAAACCGCAAAACAGAGGATAAACGCATATACCCTCAGCCACAGTTAGTTCATGCTGGCTCTGAAGGCATTGCAATCGAGTTCAGATTGAAGTCATGCCCTCTATCATGGAAAACAACAATCTAGATGGATTCCAGTATAATTACTAAACAATGAGCGTGATAAATATCACAACACATCAGGAGACACGAATATGATCGACATAGATAGATTCACATCAAGAGAAATTCCTATTTCAATTATTGGGCTGGGCTACGTTGGCCTTCCCGTTCCGCTGGAGTTTTTAAATCAAAAGCGAAAAACCACTTGGGCTGCAGCCCAGACTATGATTTCGTTGCCAGAGTATCAAGAACTGTCGAGTGGTTTAGTGAAGCCAATGCGAAGACTGCCGTCAAGCTTTATAAAAGCAGTGAATGGCAGTCTATCCTATTGAAGCACTTTGTGTATCTGCTCATATAAATTCTCGTAGCTACTGCGGCAAGTATTTCTTTACAACAGCGGCAATGATTCCGATAGCCGCGCCCACAAGAGTGATTGCTATAAAGATTGCAAAGACCATTACCATGCTGATGCTGGAGGTCGTGGTTGTCGTAGGATTTGTGTACAGAATGGAGTTCTCGGCATCGCGCTCGTTAGTCTGCTTATAATAGTCAAGTATAATGTTTTGAAGCTTTGCTTGGTTGTTTTCCAATCCCGTGATGAACGCCGTCAAAGCGATCTCCGCCTCTTCGCTGCTGGCGCGGATGTCTTGCTCATATCTGCCAAGCATCTCATAATAATACTCCAATTGGCCTATTTGCCTTTGCAGATCGGCCGCTATTTCTGCCGATTCCTGCGCAGCCATCAGGATTTCTACCGCCTCGTCGATTCTGACCCCTTCGGCATCCTTTTGCTGGAACGAGAGCAGCATCTCGTTGTAGGACGCAAGGAGATCAAGATGGTACTGGCGGTTTATTCTCATTGAACGAGCAACGATGCCGCAATCCTGCTTGAACCTGTCAATATTCCGTATATATATGCCGGAATCCAGCTTTGCCCGCCACCGGGGTAGCTCAGAAATGACGATGCCCTCAAATTCTTTCGCATAGTCATCGAAACTCTTGCCGTCCGCAGTCCTGAACGCGGGGTCTTCATCGTAAAGGCTACTAAGCGTCTCGGACAGCGCGATGTACCTATCGCCCAAAAGGTCGTAGTTCGCGCTGAAACTAAACGAATCCCATATTATTTCTGCTTTGGTCACATCTATCCATTCTTTGAGCTGCTGGCCGTGCAGCATCCCAGTCCTGTCTTCGATATAATACCTCGCGACTATGTAATTATTGTACTCGCTACAAAACGCCTGCAAGAAATCCTCTTTTTCTTTTGTGCTCATAAACACGCTGCTATTATCAGACAAAGTGAGCGAATATGTGTTTTCCGTGGAACCATCTGTGTTCATTCCCGCATCGGTATTCGTGCCATCATCCCGTCTCATGTGGGCTATTCTCACTTGATTCATAGCATCGGCGACCGCGACATCGTCACGCCCGATAGCTTTTAAAGCGTTTGCCCAGATGTCCATCGAATAAAAAGAGTCAATATCGAACTCTTCCCCGCTTGGGAAAATATTCTCTGACACCTTGCTGTAATTCAGGATAAGCGCGACCGACACCTCCGCTGAAGTGTTGCTCCTTTTCATGAGGAAAAAACCTCCGGCAGCGGCTATGCCCAGAATCAGGCCAATGCAGCACCACACAAGAAACACTTTTTTGGCGCTATAAATCGTTAGCACAAAATCTCTGAATGAAAAACTACTATCCGTTTGCTCTTGCGGCATTTTTAGGTTCAGGTTTATTTCGGAGTTGTTAGTCTCCGGATTTATATTGTCAAACATACTATACTCCTTCTACACATTCTATAATCTTATATAAAGATGCCGCCCAAAGAGATGAGGACTTCACTTCTCCCGAACCACATCCCCATCCTCAACGCGATAAATAATATCACAATTCTCGATCGTACTCAACCTGTGGGCAATAATAATCATCGTCTTGTCGCCCTGGAACTTCTCGATTGCCTCCATCACCGCCTTTTCTGTTTCTGTATCAAGAGAAGACGTTGCTTCATCAAGTACCAATATAGATGGATTATTGTACAACGCCCGGGCTATACCAATGCGCTGGCGCTGACCGCCAGAGAGCCGTATGCCCCGATCCCCGACGATGGTTTCCAGCCCCTCCGGCAACGAACGCACGAAACTTGCCAGCTGCGCCTGCTCCAGCGTGTGCCATACCTGTTCCACATCGATGTCGTCGCGCTCGATTCCGAACGCCACGTTTTCTAGAATGCTCTCATCAAGCAGATAAATCTGCTGCGGAATATAGCCCACATTGCGGCTCCATTCTTCAAAACTGTGGTGGATTGACTTACCTGCAAAGAACACACCTCCTGTTTCTGGAGTGAGCACACCAAGGATTATGTCTGCAAGCGTAGTCTTTCCTTCACCTGATGCCCCAATAAAAGCGACCGACTTTTTATCCGGGATCGTCAAGGAAATGTCTTTTAGCACAGGGGAGGGGGTGTTCGGATATTGGAACGTCACGTCGCTGACTATAATGTCAAGTACATCGGCAGGCAACTCAGTTACCGGAATCACCGCCTCTATAGCGGTATCATCATCTTCAAACAAGCTTTTGTAGACTGCGTCCACCGACGAACGATAATAAACGACCTGATTGAGCATATTGACCTGTCGTGAAACGGCAGGTAGAAGCCTGAACGCTGCAAGCACAAACAAGCTGAGCTGAGGAACGAGTGCGGCGATGTCAGCCCCTCCGATAATCAGCACACCAATGATAATAAACGCACCGCCAAAACACACAGATTCTATAACAAGTTTTGGAACGGAATCGAATGTGCGGAATTGCGTAAAATACTTTACATAAATATCGCTGCTATCTTTAAATGTGTTATAAAAGAATCCCTCCCGCCGCAAGACCTTGACCTCTTTGATCCCACCCAGAGCCTGATTTACAGCTTTGTTCATACCGATTTGCGCGTCTCTGCTCTTGTCCCCCGCCGCCCGAACCTGTTTACGAAACGCTTTTAGGTACAGCAGTACACAAAGCGCTGCCATTACACATACGCACAAGGTCATCACAGGTGAAACTATTACGAGGAATATTACGATGAAGAGCGTCATAAATAAGTCTGTCAGTAGCAGCAAAATGCTTGTGATGAGAACAAACATTTGCTGCACATCCGTTACGATTATACGCTGGAGTTCGGCAAGGTTTTTCTTGGAGTGGTAGAGATATGGATATTCGAGGATTTTCCTGAGTAATTTGCCCGACAAATCCGCTTGCCTCCGGGCGATAAAACGATATTGCAGCTTCGACACGGCATAGAGATACACACCGCGAAAGATATATACTCCCGCGAGCAAAAATGTCAACAATGCGAGAAATGCGCCGGTGCTTGAGAAGCCGAGCAGATCGTAGGCAAACTCAACAAACCGGTTTGAATCAATCATTGATGGATCAAGCAGGATGGAAATAAACGGCGAAATCAACGACAGTGCCAGCGTCTCAAGCAAAGCGCCGATGATGATTGCTATGACCAACACTACCAGCTTTATCTTTGTGTCGCGATTAAAGATACACCGCAGCTTATTCAGAATTTGCACAAACCGTCTCCCTTACTTTAGTGCTACAAAGGAATACTACCAGCACAAGACGGACAGGTCAAGAAAAACTTGTAATAGTTAATCAGTTATGGTATTCTGTATACCAATAAAGCTGTGGAGGGAATAAATGCTTGACGGTAAAACAGTACTCATAACCGGTGGAACAGGCTCTTTTGGCGGGGCCTTCACAAACTATATCTTGAGCCGATATAAGCCGAAAAAAATTATAATATATTCCCGCGACGAATACAAACAGTACCTCATGCGCGACAAGCTTCACGCTTATGAAAATGTGATGCGTTACTTTATCGGCGATGTGCGCGACCTTGATCGCCTCCGGCGCGCATTTGATGGCGTCGACTACGTGATCCACGCAGCGGCATTGAAACAGGTGCCTTCTTGCGAGTACAACCCGAATGAAGCAATAAAAACCAATATACACGGTGCTATGAATGTCATCGAAGCTGCGTTGGATACTGGGGTTAATCGTGTCGTAGCTCTTTCCACCGATAAAGCTGTCAATCCAATAAATCTCTATGGCGGAACAAAGCTCGTTTCTGATAAATTGTTTATAGCCGCAAACGCATACTCTGGTTTCAAGGATATCCGGTTCGCTGTCGTGCGTTACGGCAACGTCGCCGGGAGCCGTGGCTCAGTAATTCCCTTTTTCGCAGATATCATAAAAAACGGAGGTAGAGAACTGCCAATAACAGACTACCACATGACACGCTTCTGGATAAGCCTTGAAGAAGGTGTCGATTTAGTAATAAAAGCGCTGCGCGAGAGCAGCGGCGGAGAAACCTTCATCGCAAAGATTCCGTCTTTCAAGGTCACCGATTTAGCGCAAGCAATGCTTCCTGGATGCAAGATGCCGGAGATCGGTATTCGCGAGGGAGAAAAGCTACATGAGGTCATGATTACCCGCGAGGACTCCATGCGTACATATGAGTACGACAAGCACTTCATCATATACCCTAATATGGAGTGGATGGACAACATGAATATAATACCAGGCGGAAAGCTTGTTGATCCAGAGTTTGAATACAGTTCAGGTCGCAATACGCAGTGGCTAGGGGAAGAGGAACTATCTGGGTTAGTACATGACATGGCATGACATCACACTGACCGTCAAAAAATCTCCCGGAACATTTTAAGAAATATTATTATCTTCGTTTTAAGTTGTGTTTCATCGATTGCGGTATTAAAGATGCTTTAGACGAATCTATTGAAAATTTTTGACCACGTATCGTCAAAGGCGGGATAGTTATACTTGATCATTATAATTTACCTGTCTCTCTTTACGAGTGTAATGTAGTAAAAAAAATACAGATTGTAGAGTTCAACAATGCGTATACACACGTCAACCAACTGCATATATTGTAAAAGAGACTTAACACTACGTTAAAAAGAATTGGCAAAACACTAATTATTCGGCTAACAAAAGGCTTCTTTTACAATATTATTTACACCGTTTCTACTAACTAGCGCAAGCACAGACTCTCGCATATGGAACCGCTTGTTTTCATTGTTAATAAGCGAAAGCACTGCGTGCTCTATTAGTTGTTTTGAAATCGATTTAAATTCCCCCAATACAAATAATGAATCTGAATGCATAAAATAATCGCAAATCATTTGTTGATTAGCTGCTTGTTGAATAAGGATTGTGGGTACTCCTAAGGAGCAAAGCTCGTAGGTAGTGGTGCTAGCAGCAGAGATTGCTATATCACATGAAGAAAAAACTTCAGCGAGGTTGTTGGGCGTATACAAAATCTGAACCTCGCTTTTACATTTACTTGCAGCTGTTTCAATATCAAGCACCCCTCTAAACATAGGACCAACTATAACGACTACTTGAATATTACGTATTTTGCATAATGCTTCCAAAACAAAAGGTGTGCAGTTATTAATATCTGCCCCACCCATAGTTACTAGTATACGAGAAACTCTCTGATTGAAAGGAGCGGGAGAAGCTTCTACAAACTCATCTCGCAAAATTATATATTTACCACCAAGCAAAAGTTTTTTCACATTATAATCTGAGTAATTTAGTAAATCAGCGAACACATTTGCATTTATCAGCGTTGTGGCTGTATACGGGAAATGTGCGAAATCATCAATAGTTATAGTAGGTAAGTTTCTAAAAATCTCATTGTAACACTGTTGAGTTAGTTCATATGAATCAACAAACGCATAATCTGCAGCCCACCTGTTCGCTAGAGAAATGAACTCACTTGTTTCCTTTTGTATCGTGTTACATTTCGGAAGGATTTGTAGGGGCATTCTTTTTTCTCTGAGCCATAGCTCCGAATCATTTCTAGCAAAAAAGCAAACATCAAATCCCTTCTTCACACATTCTATAGCAATAGCACTACATCTTGTTAAGTGACCAATTCCTATTTCTGCGCTTCCTTCTGCTCGAAATGCAATTCTCATTCAGATATCATCTCCATTGTCAGAGGAGTTGCGAAAAGAATATCACATGCCGCCCTCTTCCCGATTATGTTATCATATTCACGGGGGTGCATACCTAATGAGGGGCGTACGACTCTAATGTTATATTTGCTAAAAACTTCCCCTTTCTTGATGTCAGATGATGTAAAAATTGAACGGCGTCCATATAGACTATTCTTTTCATCTCCAATTGGTCCATACAATGCTAATCCTAACGCCTTCTCTGCTGTCCTTATATGCTCTACCATATCAGAAAATTCTTTAGGTTCCATCGAAAACTCCGAGTCGGGGGTTTCAATTTTCCTTGATAAACAAATATGCTTTTCAATTGTGCAGGCACCAAGCGCAACTGCAATGAGGGCACTGATATGCCCTAATGAATGATCCGATAACCCTACAGGCAATCTAAATCGACTAGCCATATCAGGTATGGTGAGAAGGTTCATCTGAGCAGGGTCTGCAGGATATGTTGATGAGCATTTTAGTAATGTCAATGCATTGTTTCCTGCAGCTATGATCGTATCCACCGCTTCTTGAATCTCTTCTTGCGTACCCATTCCCGTCGACATGAAAATTGGTTTTCCCTTTTGTGCTATATAACGTAGAAGAGGAATGTCAACCATCTCAAATGAAGCAACTTTATATGCGTTTACACCAAGTTTTTCCAGAAAATCTACAGCAGTAAAGTCAAAAGGTGTGGAAAGAAAATCGATTCCAATACTCTCTGCTTCTGCTTTGATTCTGCCATGCCATTCCCACGGTGTGCTTGCCTTACTATATAGAGCGTGTAAAGTATAACCCGCCCATAAGCCATGCTCTATTATAAACGGAGGAGTGTCTGCTTTTAGTGTAATGGTATCGGCTGTGTAAGTCTGCAGCTTAATGCAATCAGCACCTGCGTCTTTTGCAACATGAACAATTTCTAGCGCCCTATCGAGCGAACCACCGTGATTGGCAGACATCTCCGCAATAATATAAACTGCTCGCATTTTACCTCCCGTGAATAACTATTTTTCTAAGTCAATAAACGTCTCATCTTCATTAAGATACTTTTTAAGGCACACGGTGTCGTATGTATCCCATTTCCTAAAATCAATGCAATTGAACCAAATGTCTTCTTGCTTCTCAATATAATCAAGGCGCTCAAAAAAGTCATCTGTTATTTTGTCTTTCGGAATAATAGTAACTCCTGTGTCATCACAAATGGCAATTGCCCCGTCATAATAGTCCTTATGTTCTTTTACTATGAGCTTTACCTCATCAGATTCATCTCTTTGCTCGTTAAAACATCCTATTGGGTTAAACCCATAACACCATACAGCGTATCTTTGCTTAATCAAATCGTTTGCGTCTCTTAAATTGCCAAGTGCGACAATTCCTTCAGCCATTTTATAAAGAATAATGTATTTCGCTACTAATTCACCAAATAAAGCTCTGTCTTGCACATCAATTCCATCAATAACAACGATCTCTCCGGGTAGTATTTCACGAGCTTGTTCATGGATTGTCCAATTACTTTCACTATGACCATATATGTATCGACAAACACCAGAAGCGAACATTCCAGAGTTAACTTGTTTAACCCCAGAAATTGCACCAGTTTTAGCTAGACAATCCGCTACTTGCGTTGAAGACACGCGATTCATTTTTATATATTTGACCATTTTTTCCTGTAACTCTCTGTTAACCATAACGTTCCCCCTATAATCCGTATACTTTCAATGCGTTTTCATAAAACAGATTTTTTCCATCAGCGTTGCACAATTTTGCTTTTTCACATAATTGAGACATACAGTGTTTTGCCTCATTAATAGAAAAGGATGGATAATCTGACCCGAACATAACTCTATTACTATGATGCATCAACAAAAGTATCATATCCTGCCGAATGGATGAGTGCCAGAGATAGTTTATAGTCAACGATAAGTCATAATATATATTTTGTAACGTCTTTGTCTGCATAAGGCATTCTAGTAAACGAACACCACCTGCATGAGCAAGAACAACATATCTGTCGGGTAAATTCTGCGCTAAGTAGATACCTAATTCTATACCTATATCATTTTCTAATGAGTGGCCGTAAACGAAACAATCTATAGTAATTACTCTTGCCTCACAGTCTTGTATGATACGCATTATTTGAGGGTAGTTGTCCCTCGTAAGACCAGAAAGCCTTGGATGTAACTTAGTAAACGGAACTTCTCTCTTTCCATTTGCCTGCAGATCAAGCAAAAGACTTGTACAAATGATATAATTGTCAAGTAAAGCTTTATTTTGTTTGTATACGTTTACTTCTTCGGTACTGTTTAATATCAACACACATCCAGTAGCATCAGCAGCCATTAACTGATTAACCAAGTCAGTTGCGGGGTTTGACGCAGATAGATCAAAATGCATATGCGCATCTATCAGTTTATACATACTCCACCACAACTCCTTTCATAATTGTATTCCTTATGGTGTTTAGTTCACGAATGCTTGTTGCTCCGGCTATATAATAACCTGGTCTTTTTGTGTCATCGGAAGGCACCCCAATTACCTCTCCTGGTTTAATGTTTAATGTATAGTCAAGCACATCCTTACAACTGTCAAGCGCAGTTTTCTTTATTTCTTTCACCACACCAGGGTTGAAAACAAAGAACTCCAAAATGCATTTTTTGTTATTATAAGACTGGTAAATGCTGACATCAGATGCATATATCCGCTCACCGAGCGCCATCCTTATAAGTAGCTCGGTGTTTTGTACTCCAGACATGAAGGGAACAATCTTTGATGAGATTTGCGCTCCCCCACCTCTTGCAGCAATCTCAACTAAATAGAAAACACCGTTTCTTTCAATATATTCAGCATGCGTCAGTCCAAATGGTAACCCCATTTTTTCTACGAGTGAATCGTTTTGTCCTCTTAATAAATTATAATCATACTCTCCGCTCGTATGTGAAAAGAGCAAACTAGACGCAACATTAGAATAAGATTTGTAATGCGCTTTTTGAGAAACAGCAAGCGAAATGTGCTTGTCAAAGGTCTTTATACCGTCGACAGTAAACTCAGTGCCTTCAATAAACTCTTCAGCTAAAACTGCCTTTCTGGTTCTGGAAAATTGTTTTGTATTTTCAAAATGAAGCAGTAAATCATAGGGTGTAAGTATTGTCTGCACACCTTTGCTTGCTTGGCTGTCCAATGGTTTGATAATGATTTTCCCGTGTTTATCTAGAAACTGGACGGCATCTTCGATACTTATGCAAACGCAATAGTCAGGGTAGGGTACATTGTTTCCAGAGCAAAACTCACGCATTGAGTGTTTGTTGGTAAATAAATCTGCTTTTTTTACACCGATACCTATTAGTCCCAGTCTTTCGCACAAATATGCAACCGTCGGTACCGATAAGTCACTTTGATCGGTAACAATCGCGTCTGGTTTGAAGTCAACAGCGATAGATAATTGCTTGTCAATATCTAGTACATCAGTAGCGCTGTATAGGTCAGCATACTGAAAGCCTGGCGAATCATTTTCCAGACTCGTATTTAGAACAAAGCAGCCCATTTCCTTCGTTTTTTGAACTAAAAAAACCTGTAGCGGTCCACCAGCTACGACCATAACTCTTTTCATCACAACACCGTATCGTTTCCAATGAATTTATACGCATTTTTGAGCATTCAGACGTTGAAAACCAGAATGGCATTCATTGTTCGTGAACATTTCGGCGACAAAGAATATATTAGATGTGAGTTTTCGTATATCCCCATATTCACACCTTATACCTTCTCGGGATAGGCTCAATCGCAACTGGTTCGAATGCCTTCAAGCCTTCATCACCGGTAAGGATTCGTACTTTAAACCTCGCTTCCGCATATAACTCAGCTATAGCTTTTATCGTCATATCTCCAAACGAAAGCCCCGATACCGCATATTTCGGCCACTCGTTTGCAAGCCTGCGAAGGTTCTCTGGGTTCCATAGGGCATCTTGTTGCGAAAACGCTATCCATGGTGATGCTGAATCAATACTTTTAAGAACAATATCACATAAAGCTCTGGCACATTCCCATGAATTCTGAGACTGAGCTATATGGTTTCCCGTTTCGATAATTACTGCAAGCGGCAATACGAATTTTGTGCCTTGCTTCTCTTCTTTATCCAGCACTCTATTAACCCTTGCTTTATCCCATATATCATCTGACGCGCCGCATGATTCTTTGCCCGGCACACCTAGCCAAACGCACAGGATGCTTGTATCAATTACGAGTATTTCCCGCATTAGGTAGACACCTCCACCCTGAGAGCATTTTCAATACTCCTATTTGTCGAAATGTCTCCAAGGGTTCCGGAAGCCATAAGCTTCGGCAGTGCGTCCAGCGTGTCAAGAGGTGTGATTAGACCGAAACCAGTATTGCTATCCCTATGGACAGCAAAAATAAACGGTATCATTTTGTGGCCGGCGGCATCCAATAACGCAGGATTATGTGTGGTAATTAATATATCGATATTTCTCTCTGACCCCAGAGTTTTCAACATCTCCAATAAATTTCTGGCCCTCGAAGGGTGAAGCCCGTTGTCAACCTCCTCAATAATAAACAAGCTGTTTTCAGGTCTTGTTAGCAAGGCGGCAACAATCGCTAAATAACGCAATGTGCCATCTGACATGCCGCTCGCATCGACTACTGTTGAATTTGCTTGTTCCCAACCCTCTTCGCACATAAGTATCGCATCTGTATTGAATGGCCCAACAGTAACCGTAAAGATGCGCTTAAGGTCTTTTTCGGGAAGCATCTTGACATATGCGGCAATAGTGCCCTCAACAAGGTCCTTATCTTCTTTTGAAAATGCCGCCAATACACCAGCTGTGTTAGACGCATCTTGTCTAAGTGTCTTCGATAACTGGGAATAACCTCTCATTTTACTTGGAATAGGGTCAAGCACAAACAGATTGCTTAGGATAAATGAAAGGCTCTCAATAGCATATACGGTTTCTGGCTGGAGGTCGGCAAGCGTCTCCAGTTGACGGAAAGCTGGGTATGCCGCCTTGCACTGGAATTTCTTCTTGCCCTGTTTTCCGGTTGTATAATAGAACGAGTTTGCGAAGCCGTCAAAGCTGTTGAACCAGTAGAGCCTTTTACCAGTATAGCATACATTCAAACTCTCGCCGGATACTAGAAATCCCGAATTCCCATGCATAATAGAAATTTCAAAGCTATATTCTATTTGCCCAATCTCAAAAATCAACTGAATAGTATACTCAACAGAAGGTTTTTTCACTACCCAATTCGATCCGCCCCGTAGAGGTTCAATTGTGGTTGTCCCCTCAATTGCTTCTTGGATACTTAACCCCGAAGCTATCCTTTGAAGAAAAATAAAAGCATCAAGGATATTCGACTTGCCGGCAGCATTTGTGCCAATGAGTATTGTAAGAGGATCAATATAAAGTGTCGCTGATTCAAAATTCTTCCAGTTTTTTAGTGCTATAGACTTAATCATATGCATACCGCCAAACTATGCTTTATAGTAAACTACTTTTGGTTGGCCAAACACCATTACTCGACAAACATTTTATACTTAAGTTCCGCCAATTTCCAATCAGTTTCGTTATCAATATCCTGTACTTCGAGCTCGGATAGGAGCATTGGCACTGTGTTATTACAGAACAGTTTCTTTTCCTTTAGAAATGCTTCGACACGCACAAAGTAGAATTGCCCGCTGTCGTGGTACATACTATCAAGATCTTGTGAGCGTGCGTTGATGTTTTCCGGCCACTTCATCTTTAGCCGCGAGTTTTCAATTATCAACCCTCGCATAGGCGGATAAGAAAACGGGACTACAGGAATAAGCGCATCTGCTCTTTCCTCTAGTAGAAGCTTGTATGCTGTAAATAATATGTCGGACGTGACGAACGGAGCAGTTGGATAAATGCAGCAAAGGTAATCAAATGTATTTTCAATGTCTGCATATGCTTCAAGAACCTCGATAAGCACATCAGTCGTAGTTGCAAAATCGTCTGAGGTATTCTTGCTTCTCATGAACGGAACAGTTGCGCCGTAATCCATTGCGATTCTAGCAATTTCTTCACTATCTGTCGATACCATTACTTTATCAAATATTTTGCAATTAATCGCTGCTTGTATCGAGTACGCTATTATTGGCATACCTGAAAAACTCTTTATGTTTTTTTTAGGTATGCGTTTACTGCCTCCACGAGCGGGGATTATTGCAAGATTCATATACTTACTCCAGGTTTTCGAAAATACATAACAGCCTTTTTGACCTCTGTGATTACCCGCTCCACATCATCATCAGACAACGAATAGTATAATGGTAAAGTCAAAACCCCTTCATAAACTCGCTCGGCAACTGGGCAAAGCCCTTTTTTATAACCTAATCGCTCATAATACGGATGAAAATACACGGGAATATAGTGGACGTTGCAGACTATTCCCTTTTCAAACATAGCATCGAAGAATTCCCGGCGGGCACACTTTAGGAAATCATAGTTAAGCTGAATAATATATAGATGCCGCACTGTGTCCGATTGCGGGATTTCCTGCTGAATAATAATTTCAGGCATATTGGAAAACGCTTCATTATAGCGTTTGACAATTTCCCTGCGTCGAGCGGTAAACATATCGAGCTTGTTAAGCTGGCTGATAATAAGTGCTGCCTGGAAATCAGTCAAACGGTAGTTGTAGCCTAGTTCCACTTGTTCATAGTACCAATAGTCATCAGTCGGTGAAATCATTTGAAAATGTTCCCGGGTTATTCCGTGGGTGCGAAATAGCATAAGCTTGTCATAGTATCCCTTATTGTTGGTTAACACCGCACCACCTTCGCCACCGGTGACTGTTTTAACAGGGTGAAAACTGAAAGTCGTAATATCGGCAACATTGCCGATAGCTTTACCATTGTACTTTGTACCAATCGAATGAGCCGCGTCACCTATTAAAACAAGTCCATGCCGTTCGCAAATATCACGCAATTCATTATATCTTGCGGCTTGCCCCGTAAAGTCGACCGCAATTACGGCTTTTGTGTTCGGAGTAATCAAAGCTTCAACCGATTTCGGAGAAATGTTGTATGTGTCCGCCTCAATGTCTGCGAACACAGGTTTTCCACCGCAGTATAACACACAATTCGCCGAAGCTACAAACGTCATCGGAGTAGTGATGACCTCGTCTCCGGCACCGATACCAGCCGCAAAACACGCAGCATGCAATGCCGCTGTACCATTTGCAATGGAAATTGCGTATTCTGCACCAGTCAGTTCACAAAGACGCTGTTCAAGCTCGCGTGGCTTTGGTCCGGTAGTGAGGTAATCGCTGAGCAAGACTTCACGAACAGCTGTGCAGTCGTCTTCGTCGATGTACTGGCGTCCATAATAGATTGTGTTCATATCATTATCCTAACATGAGCATCCGAGCCATTTATAGTTGGATCAGATTTTCAAATCCTTGAAGTGGACAATCTAGTCTGTGAATTGTACATTCACAGATAAAATGTATCTATATCAAACGGTTTCATGATCTATTTCTGTTATCTTAATCTTCTTCATGAATCCACATCATTATTACGTACTAATTGCTTTTTGTCAAATACGTCTATATAGGAGTATTTGCAATAATTATAGACAAGTATACTTTTCATTTTTGCGTATGATGCCGCGATGCTATATTGGTATAAGGTGATATAGTACCAATAAAAATACTTATATAGTTCCCCTCTTTGAATTTGCTCATCCAAAGTTATGTTAATCCTTTGTGTACCATAAAAATGCCTATATTCCCTTATAACATCATTATTCTCATCAACGTATAATTCACGATGCCAATCGTTTTCAACACCAATTAACCCAATTTCCAATACGTTGCTAGACAGTAGATAATAAAGCGCAGCACAAATAACGTTTTGATAACCGAATGTTCCGATATTCTTATTGTATACGCTCTTTTGCAACCATTTTATTGTACCATTATAGACATGATTATTTATCTTGTCTACTCTAATTAGTTTATTATTAATAACAGGTCGTTGGTATGCTGTACATACTAATGTCATTTCCCAATCAACATTCTCAAGTATGTGAAATAATTCGTTGGCCTTATCATTTACATCCTGACATTTTTTATAGACGGCTGGATCTACAATGCAATAAAATTTCGGCCTTATTTTGAAAAATCTCTCATCGAGTGCAAAGTAATTCACACATAGAAATTCATATCCAAGTCTGCTAAACATAAAAAAATCAAAATCGCTTACACTTGGCCCATTCCCAACTACTATAACTTTTTTTCCTCCGTTTTCGATTGATTTAATTTTTTTATAGTATAATAAAAAGTGAAGTAACCATTTCGCTAATTTACCACTTTCTGCGAAACACCTTTTTATTATTAGGAAACATCTATATAATGATTTCAACATTCTACGCAGACTAAACACCACCTATAAACATACTGAAATCACCAATAGATTTGAAATAGTTGACATTGTTTTGTAGCCATTCATTTGGCTTTTCCCACCATTTCAAGTCAAGTAATCGTTCAATTTCGTTCTCACCGAAACGATACTTTATATGTCTTGCAGGGTTTCCGCCTACGATTGAATATGGCGATACTTCCTTTGTGACCAAAGATCCTGCTGCAATTATCGCGCCATCTCCTATCTTGATTCCTCCAATTATAACAGCGTTACTACCGATCCATACATCATTTCCGATACTAACACCAGGGTACTGGTGCGAAGGGGATAAAAGAATTTCATTAAATTCCTGTGCCTTTGCAAAAGTGATTCCGCATTGTTTTCTAAGAGAAAAAAACACCGGATGTGTGGAAACAAAAGAATTTACTGGATGTGTACCAATTAATACCCTTACATCTGAACCAATACTGCAAAACCTACCGACATCACCATAAATAATGGAGTTTTCGCCTATATATGAGTATTTTCCTAGATGTCCACTAAATCTGCATTTATGAGAAAAACGATTATACCCCTCAACAGACGAAATTCTGTCGATTCTTGCACTGAAAGGAAATTTTACGTTCTGTTTTCTCCACCTAATCAGTAAATAGAGATGTACTAGCACATGCTTAATTATACCCACAATACCGCTCTTTTCATACACACGAAGTTTTCAAAATTATATGAGACAACTAATGATACTTGCCATTTCCCCCTGCTTTCGCAAATCCAGTAAATACAATATACCAATATTTCTTTCATTTATACTGATGATATTCTCTTGCTTCTTTATTTCATCTAGAGGTTCGCTATCACTTTTCGATAAAGTCTACTTTATCCCTTTTTCGCCAAACTATACTATTTACTATCTCCATGTAACTTTGGATGATTTTTATTACCTTTGTCGAAACATTCTCGTCGAAATAATCAGGTACAGGGCTTCCCGTGTCGCCATTCTTTTTCATCGATACCGCAAGTTCAACTGATTGCAAAATTTCTCTTTCTGTTACACTGCCAATAATGAAATTTCCCTTGTCGATAGCTTCCGGTCGTTCTGTACTCGTCCGAATACAAACCGCAGGGAAACCGAAATAGCTTGCTTCTTCGGGTAATGTGCCGCTGTCTGATACGACACAAAACGCGTCGCATTGTAGCTTATTATAGTCTAAAAAACCGAATGGTTCAAGATTCTTAACATTGTCATGGAAGATAAATTGCCTGGATTCGATAAATTTTCTGCTTCTGGGATGTGTAGAGTATATCACTGGAATATTGTAGAATTCAGCCAAAGCGTTAATTGCGCTCATTAGCGAATAGAAATTCTCTTCTATGTCGATATTCTCCTCGCGATGTGCGGATAGCAAGATATATTTACCGGATTCAAGTCCGAGCGTATCAAGAACGCCGCTTTCTTTTATCCCGCTAATATTGGCTGCAAGCACCTCCGCCATAGGCGAGCCGGTGACAAATGTCCGCTCCATTGGACGGCCTTCCCGGTTTAAATACCTACGGGCGTGTTCGCTATAGCAAAGGTTCACGTCTGCTATGTGGTCAACTATGCGGCGGTTCATCTCTTCCGGTAGGTTCTCATCGAAGCAGCGGTTCCCAGCCTCCATGTGAAATATAGGTATTTTCAGCCGTTTAGCGGAAATTGCCGAGAGCGCTGAATTAGTGTCGCCCAAAATTAACAACGCATCCGGTTGCGCTTGTTGCATCAGCTTATAGCTTCCTGAAATGATTTTTCCAATAGTGTCTCCTAAATCGTCGCTTGCTGCTTCAAGATAGTGATCAGGGTTGCGAAGGTTTAGCTCCATAAAGAATATCTGGTTGAGCGTATAATCATAGTTTTGTCCTGTATGTACGAGTATATGTTCAAAATAACGGTCACATTTCTTAATAACTTCAGAAAGCCTGATAATTTCCGGACGTGTACCAACAATTGTCATCAACTTGAGTTTTTTCAAATAGCTAAACCTCCAGCATAAAAGTATCAGGATTTTCAGGGTCAAAGCATTCATTTGCCCACATAACTGTCACCATATCGACTCTGCCAGTATTCTCTATATTATGGGTATAGCCGGGCGGTATATCAAGGACTAGATGATCCTTTCCATTAACACGGTATTCAAGAATATCATCGCTATCAACCTGGCGGAACCGAATAATCCCTTCTCCACTAACTACGAGAAACTTTTCATTCTTTGTATGATGCCAGTGATTCCCTTTGACTATTCCTGCTCTGGATACGTTAACTGACAATTGGCCTCGTTCTGGTGTACGAATAAACTCTGTGAAAGAACCTCTACTGTCAATGTTCATTTTCAACGGATAGGAGAACTTGTCATGTGGCAAGTAACTTAAATATGTACTGTAAAGCTTTTTTGTAAACTTATCCGATAAGTTCGGCACTTGTATTGTTTTTCGAGAGTCGTGGAAACTCTTTATTAAGGATGCGATATCTCCAAGCTTCATTGTGTGGATAGGCTTTACAGTACAAAACTCACCGTTATAGCTCACCACCCCTTCGATTGCATTGACAAACTCCGTAATTACATCGTCAATATAAACAAGGTTCATCTCAGTTTGCGGATCATTAATCGTGATTGGCAAGTCGCGAGCAATATTGTGGCAAAAAGTTGCGATAACGCTGTTGTAATTAGGTCTACACCACTTTCCAAACACATTAGTAATGCGATAAATATACGCTGGTGCACCCGTTGCCTCAGAGTACCTGGAAATAATTTGTTCGCTTGCTTTTTTGCTTTTTCCATATGGGTTGTCAAGCGCTGCTTGAATGGACGAACTCACTAGAATCGGGGATTTGTTATTATTTTTTTTAAGTGATTCAGTCAGTTTTTCAGTAAACCTCACGTTTCCTTCAATGAACTCTGATTCGTCTTTTGGGCGGTTAACTCCTGCTAGATGAAACACAAAACTGCATTTTGCGGCATACTTATCGAGCACAGCCGGTTCACAATCGACGTCATATTGGTAAACATTGTAATTGAAATTGTTTTCCAATGTAGAAATAAGGTTCTTCCCTAAAAAACCTTTAGCGCCTGTTACAAGAATGTTCATATGAGTAAAACATTCCTTTCTGTGATAGGCACTAAACCGTGTAAACCCGGGGCGTGCCTTTTTCTATAATATTTCTGAGGCATGGTATACTACAAAGTGCAGAGATGAGAGTGCGTCTGGTAAAACCTCCGACCGCATATGATTAAGCGTCGACCATTCTTTTAAGCGCAAATAAGTGTTCTAGTACGGTTATTTGCATTGTGTTGCTTAAAACATTTGACATCCGTAGAGTTTATTTGGATGTTTTGTCGACTAATGCGTCTAGTATTACGTCAACTGTATAACTTGGTAAATTTAGGGGAAATGTATCTTTTAATTCGTCAAATGGGATTATGTCTGCTTCTTCTTCAATAAAACGTCTAATCTGTAGAGTATTTTCTTCAACACTGTTTTCGAGATTTACTACCAAGGCATTCCTATATCTGCTAAAGTAACCAATGCATGAGTCTTTGTCATTATAACAGAAATGTATTATTTTTTTCCCCGTTGACATATATTCGAATATTTTTGATGGAACATAGGCAGAGTCTTTATTTCCCATACACACTAATACATCAGCATTGTTTTGAGCGACTAAGGCTTCATCGTGAGAAACCTCACCATGCACAACTAAAATGTTTGAATGCATGTTCGGCAATATACTAGAAGAATAGATATGTATTTTAACATTATTCACTTCCTCAAATACTTCAATAATATATTGCATAAGACTTATTCTTACTATTCCCGTATAAACAGCACTTATACTATCTTTGGAAATACGCTCGTTATTATACAAATAATTAGTTTTGTGCTTTTCTAGTAATGGAAAATCAACAGTTTTCATTTTCTCCCTATATTTGTTGTAGTCAATTTGAAGAAAATTCTTCTCATGACATAACATATTTAGGATTAGGTCAGAAGACCTAAAAATCATTTCTTCATATTTTCTTCCTTGCTTATTAATGAATTCTCTTGATAAAAATCTATAGGGAGGCTCGTCTGATAACGTATCCAAAAAGTATGTACAAACTCTAGTATTATGCTTCTTTTTTATTTTTGATGCCGCTAATACCGCTTCTATTGGATTATAGGCTCCAATCACAATATCAAAACCAATCTCACGATGTAGTTTCTGAGTTATTCTGCAACAACGTCGTAATAACAACGGATCTCGTATAGGGAATAAAGGGAGAAACACTATCAAACGAATTCCCATAAGTCGAGTCATGAGAAATACAATTTTGCCTATTATCGTGTTTTGTTTATTCCTAGCATAACTAATGAGGTTGTTGTATACACCGTTGCTATACCTATAAATAAAGACATTTTTTGTAATTTCTTCTTTTTTTTCATCTCTTCTTTTCCGCGAAACAACATATATCTCATAATCTCTTTTGTCTAAACAGTTAGTCAGTTTTTTTATACAGACACCGATAGCCCCCATGTTCTCACCATAATAATCACATATGAATAGGATTTTCAACCTATCTCTCGAAGCTCCAATATTATCTGTTGAGCAACTCATAACATATTGCCTTTCTGTTATGAAGATATAGAATAGAAATGATTAAGCTTGTTCCGAAGAGAACAGAAATAATAGCAGTGACTTGAAAGGATAAACTACAAGGCACAAACACAAACAGGAGGCAACTTGAATAGTTTAACTTTGCTTATTTACATGACCTTCACTTTATTAGCATATTCCTCGTAGCTTTGTAGTGTACCATATCCAATAATACCTTTATGCATAAATTTAAGCCGATTAATTAAGCTGGTTCCACTTTCCTTGCGAAACCGCCACAGAAAATAGATCATTAGTGGATAGCGTAATCTTGGCAAACCTGCGGCAATGAATGCACCTTTATTATACCAAAACTTTTCATCATATCCGCAAAACCATGTTGAATAGTCTTTCAATGTATTTCCGATAAACCCATTATGAGCATAAATCTTGAGTTTCTTTTTCAGACACTCTATTATGAATAGTGTGTCTTCGCTCATATAATAACTGCAACCAGGACCAAAGAAATCATGAAAATGTATATTAGCCTGTAGCATCGAACGCCGCTTAATAGCGATTCTGCATGTTCCATACTTTAATGCATTATGTAAATGCAGACGTTTTTGAATTGGAGGACAATCTTCTATCAGTTCACCGTTTTTTATCGAATTGACACGGAAAATAAGAATGTCAGCTTTCTCAACTTCCATAAAAGCGGATTGGATAATTTCTCCATAGCCATCAATATAAGACACATCATCATCCGCCAACATCAAGATATCTCCAGTCGAATATGTAAGTGCCATATTTCTATTTATTCCGGCTCCCACAGTATTTGTCGATATCATTTTAATTATCGTACCATTTGACTCATATTCAGAATAATCAACTTTGCCTGCTTGATTAGCAATGACAGCATCTGTCTGTAGATTCATTTTATCAATCAGTGAAAAATCATACTGGTTCACTGTAGCAACCAATACTTCTACTCTGCTCATTTGACTCCATCCTATATTATTTACAAAAAGTATAATCTTTTTGCCAAGTATTGTGTTTGTCAAACTCTTCATATGCGCTCTGCTTGATTTATCTTCGTGCTAATTATAGAAATAAAGTCGATATTCAACTGCAAAACGATACAGATAAACACCAAGATATGCACAAAAGAATAAAACTACAGTAGTCTTAGCCAAATTGTAGTTAACTAGAAATGAAGCGCATTTTTTCCTAAGTGACTCAGAAAATATATCATTTAGACAATCATGTTCTATGTAATAGAGTCTTTTTAGTATGATTGGAATTAGAATTATTGTATATATTGTATAATACCCCGATAATCTAACCACAAACACCGTAGTATCACGGAAAATAACCATTATAAGTGAGGAAATCAATGCACTGTTAATCAAGACATTTTCAGTTACATTTCGATTCTTTAGCCGATAACTAGATAAAATAAATATTCCTGTTGATATGAATAATCTTGGATCTAGAATGCTAAATGCATAACCAAAGTTGACATTACCGATGTATGCCTCAAATCTATTCGCCATGCTTACTAATCCTATTGATCTTAATACAGTTACTGCAAATGTGTTAACACTAATAATCTCTGTTGCGATTATCGCAATCAAAAGTAACAGTATACCAGGAACTGCACGTATTTTTATTGTTCTGGTGAAGTACAGTGGTAGCAATATCAGGACAGTTCTATGGAACGTCGCTGCTATAAGAATGGTGATAACAAACCTAACAAGTTTTTTGTCAATAATATAGCCAAACCCTAAGAGACTTATCCCGATCGCTACAGCAGTTCTTGCTGCATGCATGTCATATTGAAAATAAACAGGTAAGAATAACAATAAAGACAATACCCTGTCACTAGAGTACTTTCTTATAAAAACGCTAACGCATATGAGGCTGATAGCGTTCATAATCATAATGACATACTGCGGATGTATACCAGCGGTATTAACAATATATGATATAAATCTGAAACCAATTTCAACAGGAACACTCGGGCTAATGACATGCCTAAAAGATGTTACATATGTCGAAAAACGTAGGTAAGCAAAATAGTCCCCGTCACCGTTACCTCTGAGAGCTGCAAACAGAAACAGAACCAAAAGAGCGAAAAAGTATGTCCTATCAACTTCATCAAGATTGGTTTTTTTTCTGATTTGTATGAGAGCAATGAATAATACTAGTACAATATACGGAACCATGTTATTTGTCCCCATTCAACGGCTCTCTCTTGCGAACCTGTTATATACTGCTTTTATCATTTTTGCCGGGAGCAGCCTCACAGGGATCCGCAAAGCAACATTACGCGCAAACTCAAGTCTGTTTATCATCCCCAGTGACCTTAACTGCTTCTGCATTCTCCATTCAGAGCAGATATATGACTTCCCGCGACGGCGTGTGTACATCCCGGTACCAACGCGGACGTTGACAAGTATATCGGGATGGTTTGCACAAATAGCTCCGTCCTTGATTAACCGTGCCCATAAGTCATAATCCTCAAACCATGGGAAATATCTGTAGTTACCTGCATTGATCGCCATGTCACGCTTGAACATAACTGTCATTTGGTTGAAAGGATTTCGCTTTTTTGCGAATTCGAGTATGCATTCTTGTTTGATTGGCACAGTTCTTTCCTTGGTTGTCTTTTCTGAGTTCTCCCAAAACTCTGCGATCTGTCCGCCTATCAGACCGAGTTCAGGGTTGTTTTCTATCATTTTAAGTTGCTTTTCGAATCTGTCGGAGAGGCAGACATCATCACTGTCCATAATTGCGACCCAGTCGTGATTCGCAGCTTTGACGCCTGCAGCACGAGCCGGCCCTTGAGTAACATTTTTCGGCAATGCTATTATTTTTATTCCTCCGGGGAATTTTATGTTATTTATAACATTGTCCAACTCAATTGTTAAAGGTCCGTCCTTAACAATGACTAATTCATCGGGCAAGACAGTCTGTGATAGTATGCTGTCAAAGCACTGGCTGAGGTTCTGTGGGTCTTCTGCTATATATACACACATAGTAAGTGAGAATTTTATCAAATCTTTTTCCTCTTCGACACTAGATATTCTGCCTAATTTTTTCTCAACGCGGTTATTTCATCTTCCCGGATGCCCTCGGTGCTTGAGGTCATAAACACGACCTTTAGTGTCTGGAATATCAGCTTGATATCCTGCCAAATCGAAAATCTCTCGATGTACATAAGGTCAAGGAAGAGCTTCTCGTCCGGCGCCGTGTTGTACCTTCCATATATCTGCGCGTATCCCGTCAGGCCGGCTTTAACCTTTGTCCTGAATGAGAAGCTTGGGTATATCGCTCTGTACTGGCCCGCTATCTCCGGCCTCTCCGGCCGTGGTCCGACAAGAGACATGCTTCCCATAAGCACGTTAAATAGCTGCGGCAGCTCGTCGATCCTTGTTTTGCGGATGAATCTGCCTATTGGCGTGACCCTGTCGTCATGTTGCGTCGATAGGCGCGGGATGCCGTCCGCTTCCGCGTCGGGGCGCATGCTCCGGAACTTATATAGCGTGAAGTGCTTCTCTCCCCTTGTGATTCGGGTCTGCTTGTATATTGCGGGTTTCCGGTCGCACAGCAGGATCGCCGCCCAAGTGATGAACATGAGCCAGCTGAGCGCTATTATGACCAGCGTGGATATCACGATATCCATGATCCTCTTTATGAAAAGCAGCGTAGGATCGATTTTTGGACTCCTCGGCAAAAACATGGGGTTTCGCGATATCCATGTCACTTCGGCCGAGTTGAGCAGTACTCCGGAGAATGTCGGCAGGATGTACATGCGTTTGTCGTGCAAGTAGCAGTACTCCAGCATATAGCCTTTGTGGTTTTCGTCCACATCGAGGAAAAACACGGATTCCGCTTCCTCAATGCTGTTGAGCACCGTTTCCAGCGGTTCGCTCTGCGAGATGATCCGTTCGATCTCAAACTTTTTGCGGTGCTTTTTGATGATTTGGCAATAAGCATTCGCTTTGTGCTCGTCTCCGTAAATGATGATCGCTTTGTGCGCAGGGTGCAGATTATAGTATAGCTTGTCAACGAGATATGTCAACGGGACGATGAGGATCAATTGTGCGCCGAACACGAATAAAATCCCGGAGACGGGGAGCATCCTGCTTTCCAGCAAGCTCAGCAGGAGGTACTGGAGGCCGTTCGTTATCGTCAGGCACAGCACCCACGACAGCGCGCCTTCTTGCCATTCGATGCTGCCGAAGCTCATCCCCCGAAAGATTCTGCTCGTAAAATACAAGTTTATCACATATAGCATCAAAACGATATAGTTTCCCCAGAAATAGAACCGCGTGTATGCGTAAAATGCCATCTGCCCGATGTAGAATATGCCTATTATGATAATGATAAGCGTTATTTTCGCAAGGAATATCCACATACTGCCGGTTTTCCGAATCACGCGCGTCTTTCCTTTCTGTCGTTGTTCATCGCCGTTTTTCGCAGTGCCTATTGTTGCAATCACTCTTGCGAGGGAAACCACCCCGTTCTATCGGGCCTCCCCTCCCTAGAGGGGAATTGGACGGGGGCTCATGGGTTTGCAACCTTCGGTTTGGCTCTCATCGTGCATGAGACAATGCTATTGTTTGCAGAAAACTCCAAGTCAGGGTTGCCATTTCTTTTCATTTCGCCCTGCGCAATGATAATCCCTCGGTCAATGATTGCATCAGTTCACTACCCCATATCGATTTGGTTCACATCAGTACCTCTCCCCCGCGCCTTTCCTCTTCATTCCGCGAACACTTTCGCCAGCTCTATGGCGCAGCCTTCCAGTATGTGGACGGGCACTGTGTCATTGTCGAAGTATATGGTCGTGTAATATCGGCCGTTTTCCAGCACGTGGGCGGATATCGACTTCGTTTCCGGGTCGGCCATCCAATATTCACGGACTCCCGCCTGGAGGTATGCCTTGAATTTTATCGTCTTGTCCCTTGTCGCCGTCGATGGCGATAGTATTTCCACCACAAGGTCGGGGGCGCCGACGCAGCTTTTGCCGTCGAGCTTTTTCTCGTCACATACGACCAGTATGTCCGGCTGCACGACCGTGTCGTCATACGTGTCCGCGTTCAGTCGCACGTCGAACGGCGCGACAAATACCTTGCATGGTTTGCCTTCGAGATAATCGCTGAGCTTTCGCGCTAGATTAAGTAGGACGCTTTGGTGCGCTTCAGACGGCCCGGGAGCCATGGCGTAGGCCTCCCCGTCGACAAGCTCCCATCGTTCGTCGCCCCACGTGCAGTAGTCGGCATATGTGTAGCTTTTGTATTCCGGCACGGCCTCGCTGACTTCCATTGGCATTCTTCCTCTTCCTCGCGGGAGCGCTTATTATCTCTGCGGTTCCTCCCCCGAGGCTTCACCTTGTCCTATTATTCATTGCAATATCTCAATTGATTCTATTCTGTACAGCCGCGCCGTTGCGCCTTAGTGGAATAGGTTTGCCAACCTGACTCATTATATTGCTTTCATCACAAAATTGCAAGTTTTGCACGCAAAAATAGCAAAAAAAAGTGAATGAGCGAATGGTACCCGAAAATCATCCCTCGCAATATAGTTTTTCTCGGAAAGAGTGAATACTATCTCCGCTTTTGCTCGTAACACACGCACACCCCCGTTCTACATTCGCCGGAGGGTTTGGGTCATCGCCTCGCTGATGGCGGACAGCGTCAGCTCGATGAAAGCGCCCGAATCGTTCTCCCTCCTGGAGTCTTCAATTGCCTTGTAGTACTGCGGCCTGTTCATATTCAGCACGCTTTCCATCGGAATCCATTCAAAAACCGGATTCCACTTCGCCAACACTAACGTCTGCCACAGGCGTCCCATCCGCCCATTGCCATCGGAAAATGGATGTATCGTCTCTATCTCATAATGCAAGATCGCGCTTTTCAGCACTGCGTGCAGCTCCGATTCCTTCGCCCATCCAAGCAGCTCGTCCATCAACTGTGGGACAAATTGCGGCCTCGCGCCAACGTGGACGACCCTCTCTCCGTCAAAAACACCGACGTCGCCGCTGCGGAAGCTGCCTGCATCCTTGATGAGTTCGCCCGTCATCAGCTCATGCGCTTTCAATAGGTCACGGATGGAATATGGGTCATACGTCATAATGATATCATATGCTGCATATGCGTTCTTAACTTCCTTAATGTCTTCTTGCTTACCGGCTACGAGCTTTCCGTTGATGATGCTTGCGACTTCCTCCTGCGAAAGCATGTTGCCTTCGATAGCAAGCGACGAATAAATCGTCCTTATGCGGTTGTCTCTGTGCAGCTTGATATTTCGCTCAAATCCCGTGCCGATTTCCAGCCTGGTCGCGTCTTCAACGATTTTTGCCAAATAATCGGCCGATTTCACCGTAATAGTATATGGTGGTTTCTGAAACAACCTCACACCCCCGCTCGCTCCTATTCCTGCGCCTCAGCAAAAATACCAGTTTCATGCTTTGCTTGCCTCGCTTAAGAGAAGACCTTGATTCCAAAGCTCGCCAAGTAGGTCGCCCTCATTATATAACGATTTTATGAGTGCTAATTCGGACGCTCGCACGACCTTTGTATACCCATTATCTTTCACAAGACAAAAAAGCTCGTCCAAATATATCGCATTTAGGAAATCGGGAGAATGAGTCGAGATGAATACTTGTCCGCCGACATACGCATAACTGCGGAACTCCTCCGCCAGTTCCGGCAACAATTGCGGATAAAGCTGGTTCTCCGGCTCCTCTACGCACAAGAGCGCGTGTGGAGACGGGTCACTCAGCAATACGAGATATGTGAACATTTTTATCGTGCCGTCAGAAACAAATTTCGACAAGAAGGGATTTTTGAAACGTCCATCTTGAAAGCGCAGCACAACATACCCGTCTTCTGTCAGCATCGCATCTATCTCACTGACGCCGGGGACTCGGTCGCGCATGGCTTCCAGTATTTGCCGGAAGCGTTCCGGATGATTGTCAAACAAGAATTTTGCCACTTGCGCCAAATTGTTGCCGGTTGTCGACAGGCTCTCACTATAGCTTGCAAGCTGCCTGTTTCTTGCATCTTCAATATGAAAGTCCGACACATACCAGTCTTCGATCAGCAGGCGTAATGAAGCAATTGCGGGGAAATCGTCAAATTGGCCCAAGCCTTTGATCGCAAGTATGTCCGGTGTTGACAGTTTTTGCGGTTTTCTGATTGCCTCTTGCACGTCGCTGTAGCTCTGCAGATCGCCCTCCGCTGCGACGCCCTCCCCGTTTGCAAAGTCAAGTATCTTCCAAGGCGCTCCAAACTTGCCTCGCCTCAAACGCAGTATTTCCTTTTTTACAACCGGAACATTGCCGGTNCCAAGACCAATCGTAAGCTCATATGTAATCCTTGGCTCATTAGGGGCGGGACGGAATTTTATCTCAAACTCAATATCTCCCTTTTGCTCTCTTGATATGACTTCGCCGAATCCGCCACGCATTGCAAGCGCTGATCGTACATTCGTTGAGAGGCAGTCGTGGAGGAAACCGAATACATCAAAAAATGTTGTCTTTCCGGAACCGTTCTGACCCATAAAGACAGCCATCTTTGGAATGTCTCTAATCTGTATGTCTTGGAATACGCGATAATTATGAATTCGCAAGGACTCTATATGCATCATAGCAAATTCACCTCACTAATAGCCTTCATATCTAGGAGCCTCTGTCCTGCAACCTGGGTTCCGCGCGTCCTAGCTTCCTTCTCTGCTTCGATGCTCCAACGCGCATCATTATATTGCTTAAAACGCGTAAATGCAAGTTTAATGATAAGCCAAACTCTATCTGCGGCGGTATGGAACGCTGGCCTCTTCCAGCTCGCTCACCAGTTGCGACATCACGTCTGATATGCCGATATGCTGCGGGCACACCCTCTCGCATTCGCGGCACTTGACGCACTCCGCCGGCCCCGCGCCAAAAGCGGACATCGAAGCATATGTGTATCCGGAGCTGTCCCGCTGCCTGTGCATGAGGTATTTGTTATATATGTCGATGAACGTCGGTATCTGGATTTTCGACGGGCAGTGCGGGACGCAATACCTGCATGTCGTGCACGGAATCCGCTGCGTGGAGTTCAATATTTCGATCGCCTTGCCGATGACGAGGCGTTCCTCCTCCGTGAGGGGCTTGAATTCTTTAAATGTCTTTGCGTTGTCCTTAATCTGCTCAGTGTTCTCCATGCCGGATAGGACCGTGATGATACCCTCGAGCGACCCTACGAATCGGAACGCCCATGAGGCCACGGAAGCTTCCGGATTTGCCTCGCGCAAGACTTCCGCCGCAGCGGACTCTCCGCCCGCGAGCAGCCCCCCTTTTGTCGGCTCCATTATCACGATGGGCTTGCCGTATTTCCGCGCGATCTCATATAGCCTCCGCGACTGCACCTCCGGATTTTCCCAGTCTATGTAATTGAGCTGCAACTGGACGAATTCGACCTCCGGATGGTTCGACAGGACATATTCGAGGTCTTCCGGCGTGCTGTGGAACGAGAACCCGATGTGCCCGGCAATGCCGGCTTCCTTCACGTGCCGCATGAACCGCCATGTTTCGGCCTTTTCCGCCGTCTTGATGGTCTCCCCGCTCAGCCCATGGATAAGGTAGAAGTCCAGATAATCCAGCCCGAGCCGTTCCAGCGAGGTGTTCAATTGCTTGAAGTGGTCGTCATAATTCTCCACTCCAAATAGGAGCGTCAGTTTCGTCGCAATCTGGTAGGCTTCGCGAGGATGCCTCTTGACGAGCGACTCGCGCAACGATTCCTCCGATCCTCCGTATAAATACGCGGTGTCGATATATGTGAATCCGTTCGCGAGGAATTCGTCGACCATGTCGTTGGCCGTGTTGTCGTCCACGACTCCGTCTTTTTTCGGCAGCCGCATGTTGCCGAACCCGAGCTTGCCTATGCTTTCGCCTAGATATGATTCCGTCATATGTCCCTCCGTCACTTAATTGTTCGCACGCCAATATCAACAGGTTAAGGCGATATTCCGCCTATCCTGTGCAGGGGCGATTATCAATCGCCCACAGTCCTCCAAAGATCATTCGCCGGTCTTGCGATATTCCCCGTTCAGCATCGCGTGGATAAACAGCATCGGCTTCGTGATGTTCTTGAACGTGTACGGACCGTGCACGGTCCCCGCCGGGACAAAGAAGCAGCTCGTCTTCGAGACTGTGTATGCCTCGCAAGGGTCGTCGTCGGTTCCGGCGCCAAAGACCATCTCGACCTCGCCGCCAAGGTCCTCTATGTTGTCGGGGTCGAGCGGCACGTGCCACACCCACATGTCGAAATCGTGCGTATGCGAAGCCTCTTCCATGACAAAATCATGGTCCACCCGCACGAACACCTGCGAAAACTTCGACCCGTCAAAGTCCTTGTCCCCCATAAACCAGACATTCGCCTCATATATCGGGTATGTCGTGTATAGCATCTCGCCATGGTCTATCGGATTTTGTATCACATATTTTTCATACTTTCCCATTTAACAACCGCCTTTCATATTTTTCAACGCTTATTCGCCGCCTCTTGGCCGCCGCCTCTTAGCCGCTATAATTCGTGTTGCACGATAATGAGTGTCATTCTGTTCTGAGGGAGCTTACGACCGAAGAATCTTATTCCGCTGCAAATGGAGCAAAAAGCATCGACAATCCATTCCTCTTCTGTCATTCAAACATGTCATCCAGCTTCACCTCGAACGGAATCCCTGCCTGGTAAGCGTTCCTCCGCAGTCCATACGTTGTAATCAACGTCGTGTGCGCCGATTTTTTCGTCGCTGTCTCGCTAACAAACGCGGCGCGCTTGTTCCGCAGATTCAAATCCGTCGCCTTATCGATTTCAAATTCCGCCGAAGCAAACTTAATCTCGCAAAGGTTGATGACTTGGTCCGCACGCTCGATGACGAGGTCTATCTGCGCCCCCGGGTCTGAAACCTTGCTCCTCCACGAATAAATCTCTGTCATGACGCCCGATATTCCAAGGGCTTTCCGTATCTGCTGTACATGCAATAGGCACAGAATCTCATATGCATACCCCGCCCAGGCAGCGTGCGCCGGCGTCGTGCAGAATCGCATCCAAAAATCAGAGCTGTATGTGTCGCGCTTTGCTCCGAACCTGATGCAAAATAATGTAAACGGATCAACCAATTGGTATAATCGATCTCTGCTTTTTTTGCCATATGCGCGGTATTCTCTGACAAACCCGCTAATGACTAGCTCGTTGATAATCTTGGTGAGCCATCCTCCTTCCGTAATGCCTGTAGCCGCGACCAGTTCCTCACGCCTCTTTCCATAGTTCCTCGCAGCAAGAGCCTCAATGACCTTCATATGGCCGTCCGCGTTCTTGAATAACGAACGATATATGTTCGCATATTCATTTCTCAGCGGCGCGTCATCTTTAAAATAGATTTCATCGACATTTTGAGCAAGGCTGTATTTGGGTCTGAAATAATCCAGATAATATGGAATGCCCCCAAATATCATATACGCCTCAGCTACCTGATATCGCGGGATATCAATGCCTCTCGCGCGAAAATACTCCTCGCATTCGCGAAGCGTGAACGGCTGCAAGTTTATTTCGCCCGTCAGTCGATTATGAAGCCCACCGGTGTTGTTGACGACATTTTCAATGATCCATGATGCGGCCGATCCGCAGATTATGAGCAATATGTCCTTGCGCGTGGTGCAATAATGATTCCAAAAATAATCCAACGCGGAGAGAAAGCCGGATCGTGGCGTGCTCATCCATGGTATCTCATCAAGAAAAATCACTTTTTTCTTGTCTTTCTTCGATGCTCCTATCAACGCCTTCAAGTTTTGGAAAGCATCACTCCAGTTCTCTGCAGGAACGAGATTGCTTCCGCCATAATCTGCAATGTCGTTGTTGAAGTTTTTTATTTGCTCTGATTCCCCTGAATCAAGCATTCCAGTGGCGTAGAACGTGATCTCCGCGCCAAGCGTCTCCCTGACGAGGTACGTTTTCCCGACCCTCCGCCTGCCATACAGCGCGACAAATTCAGACCTGCCGGAGTCAAAATATTCCCATAATTTTTCCTGTTGTGCTGCCCTGCCGATTATTGTTGAATTTAGTTGCATTCCATCACCTTCAACATGGATCTCGTTGCTATTTCTCGTTGCTATTTTTCGTTGCCATATCCCGATGCAATTTCTCGTTGCAGTTTCCCGCTGCAGTTTCCCGCTGCAGTTTCTCGCTGCAGTTTCCCGCTGCAGTTTCTCGTTGCCATATCTCGTTGCAATGTCGCACATGACTCTCGCCGTTATATTATTATATTCCGCGCCGTAAGTCAACATTTTTATATAGTTACGGCGTGATATTTTTCTGCTGTATTCCCGGCCGATGCCTCATATCGCTTGATTTACAGCACTTTCATTACTTTCATATAGTATGTTGTCATTATTTTTCACGCCGTAAGTCCATGTTTTTCCATAGTTACGGCGCAGTTGCCCGCGCATCGCCATCAAAACGAATTTGTCAAATATAGCATTATAGTATACAATACATCCACATCCCCCGCGCCCCCGTCCCTGTCATTCTGAACGCAGTGAAGAATCTTTTCTGCGCCTGTAAGCATCGACACTCACATCGGCCCGCCCCCGGCGTTACTTACAAAGAAATGAGGCCACGCCCATGATAGAACTAATAAACGCAACACTCATAGACGGCATATCTCCCACCCCCGCGCAGCACATGACCGTCGCAATCGACGGCAACAAAATATCAGCAATCCACGAAAGCCACGCAACGCCGAGCAACATCGCTGCAACCCGCTCCACGCCGACCAACACCGACGCAACCCGCACCACGCCGACCAACACCGCCGCAACCCTCTCCACTCAATCCGATACCGACATCATCATCGACCTCAAAGGAAAAACCATCATTCCCGGCCTCATAGATGTCCATGTCCATTTTGGAGGCGCCGACGGCTTCGACCGCCCCGGGATCGGGAGCCGGCACGAAACGTACGACTACCTCAAAAGCCGCACCGACGCCCTGCGACACGGAATCACGACGGTCCGCAGCACCGGCGACTACACCCCCGATATTCTTGATTACAGAGACGAGGTCAGTAGCGGCAAACACATTTCTCCCAGAATCGTCGCAGCGGGCAAAATGATCCAAGCGCGAGGCGGCCACCCTGTGAGCACCGTCTTCGGCGCGGATCCTGCAATTGCAACGGGCGCTTGCGTCCTCGTCGATGAAAACACCGATATCGTCAATGAAGTCAGGATGCTATCCGATGCAGGCGCGGACTGGATCAAAGCGTTCATATCAGAAGTCAATAAGCTGGACTACCCCAAACGCGTCCCGCGCATCCCGCCCGAAACAATCAAACAAATCGTTGAGACCGCGCACGACTGCGGCAAACCTTGCGCGATCCACGTTGATAACATATCTCATATGCGCGAGGCTGCCTTGGCGGGAGCTGACTGTATCGAGCATGTGTTTTCCGTCGGCGCTACTGACACGGAAATTGACGGCGATTTGCTCGATTTGCTTGTCCGGTCGAATATTTATGTAGTCCCGACGGTTTTTTCCATAAAAGCGCACGAAAACCCCGATGGCTCAATGCCGCTTGTCTATGACAAGCTGCTCCAACAGGTGAACAAGCTTGTCCGCGCGGGCGTTTGCATTGGCGTCGGAACCGATTCGAATATTCCGTTCGTCACTCTTGGCGAAAGCCTCCATGAAGAAATGGCAGAATTGGTGAAATGCGGAATGGCTCCGATCGATGTCGTCATTGCGGCAACGTCCGGCAATGCGCGGCTTCTGCGCAAAGATGATGTGATTGGCACCATCGCGCCCGGATATCTCGCCGATCTTGTCGTTGTTGATGGCAATCCGGCCGCAGACATCACCGCGACTAGAAATATCGAACTCGTAATCTCAAACGGCAGGATTGTATATATGCAGTGTTGAACCTCCCACGACTAAAGTCGCGGGATTCCTGCTTCAACGATAACCGCTTCATCTTTGTAAATTTACTTCGTGGGGATCCCGGAAGATTTCGCCCAGTAGCGAGATGTCCCGACGGATTGCGGGGTGGAGCCCACGTTAATATCCTACATATTCCCGGTGAAAACGTTTTTCAAGTGCTTTCTAGCAATGTCTCTCAGTCTTATAACTGTCTCGCGAGGAGTCGGTTCCGCCCCGCTCATCATATATCGCGGAAAAAACCTCGACAGATGCAGCGGTATGGCAGGATCGATGGAGACCAGCCATTTTGATAATTCTTCGATGTCGTCTTCATTGCTCGGCATCTGCGATGCTTCAGCAAGACCACCGCCGGCACTTGCCATTTGAGTGCTATCGGCACCAACCCCACGACCGCCGGCACCGGCTTCTCGACCGCTGGCGCCAGCCCGACGACCGCCGGCATTGGAATCCGCGTGTCCGCCACTATTACTCCCGTTTGGTATGACAAGCGTTGTCACCTCAACATGGCAAAACTTAGTCGCCGCAGCTATTGTTCTTTTGACCTCTTCTAATGTTCCGCCGACCATGTCGTAAAAGTCCTGTGAAAACGCTTTCAAATCGATGTTCATCGCATCTATATATGGCGCTAACTCATTGAGAGGCTCTTCGTTGATAAACCCATTCGTAACCAGAACGTTGAAGAGCCCTGCCTCATGCACCTTCTTCGCGCAGTCATATACGAACTCATATCCTATGAGCGGCTCATTATATGTGTATGCAACGCCGATATTGCCATCAGATACGGTCTGAACGGCAAGCCGTGCGACATCCTCCGAAGAGATATGCCGAGCATAACTGCGAAAATCGCCATATTCTGTCGATATTTCGTAGTTTTGGCAAAAGGGGCAACGCAGATTGCATCCAAAACCTCCGATTGACAGTATCATCGTTCCGGGGTGGAACATATTCAGCGGTTTCTTTTCTATTGGGTCAAGCGCGATGGAAGAGACAAGGCCATATCCTGATGCCACAAGCCTTCCGTCTTGGTTTTCACGCATACGGCAGCGGCCGGCTGCTCCGGAAGGAATGATGCAGCGGTGCGGGCATAACCCGCACCGCACTGTTTTGCTGTCAATTGGATCCCAATAAGCAGCGGTCATCGAAGCATCTTGCGCATTATTCATGCCGCACGACCTCAAAGCGCTCCAGCTTAATGGGAGTCCCCTCGGAAATCCCGGCTTTTTGCCTGGCGATGGATATCTGCTCTTCGACGGTGTCCACGCCATCGAGGTTCGGGAGCAGCAGCCCCCGCCGATATCCGCTCGAGACGATTACCCCATACCGCCTGACATCAAGCGCTTCCGGGCCGTCAATCGGCTCCGCTTCTGACAAAACATCCACCTTATAAACTAGGTGCGGCAGCTCGTCCGCAGTCACGGGGTCGAAACGGGTGTCCTTCAACCCCGCAGATATCGCATTTTGGATTATCTCGTGCGCGACGCTCTTTGTCGTGGGCGCAATCGTCCCGATGCACCCGCGCAATCTGCCGTTTTTATACAACGACACAAATACGCCCGCCCTATTCTTAAGCAGCTCCCCCGATAGCCCCTTTGGCACCGCCAGCTCCCCGCCATTCATTATGGTATGCTCCAGTGAGCTTCGCGCCAGCGCGCGGTATTCGTCCTCTCCATCGCGGCTTTTCGCAGTTTCTTCTCGTGAATATCGTTCAAATTGGTCCAAAAAATCCCTGCTCTCGTCATGCTCGCCCGGTTTGAAAGATGCGATGGCATATCCGACCCCATATGGGCCTTCGTATGACAAAAGCCTCGACGAGACCTTTCGCTTGTCGAAGCATCCCGCAAGCACCATCAGCGAATTATATCCGCATTCGGCAGCCCGCTCGCGCAGCGATGCGGGTATCTTCATCAGCTCGAGAAAGTCGCCGTCGTCCAGGCACTTCGCGAATTTTTCATCAAATTCCGGCCCTTCCGGCACGTATCCGTAAGGACCATCGCTTTTCAATTTATGCGACATATCGGACGAAGCTATCAGAATGGTTCTTCGCCCGGTGTTCTCGGCGGCTTCAACGAGTATCTGCCCGATTTTGTAATGGTCGGTCGGCGCCATTCCGGATTGTGATACGCGCACGCTGCGCGGATTCAAAGGGCTCTCCGCATTGCCACCGGGTTTCGCAGCTTCGCCGGCGCCAACGGCCTCGCGCCCAATATAGCCGCCGCCCCCGCCGCCGCCGCCACCAGCAAACGCCCTGTCGATAAACCACATCGGCACCATGACCCCATGGTCCAGCTTCTTGTCCCTCTCGCCGAGCCCGCCCGCAGGAATCCCGCTCGCTTCCGCCAGCTGCTCGATCTCCAACGCCAGCTCGACGTCATATTCGGTCGCCAATTGCGTTTTGCCGTCGCGAAACTGTGAAAAATCCCCACGCGCCGATGTCCCCGGCGAAATGTGGAAATAATCTGCATAAATCACATTATGGGGCGTTATATATACTATCGTTTCGGGCGCACAAGACGCAATCTCCCTCGCGGCTTCGTCAAAAGCAGCAAGAGTATTCGCAATCTCTTTTTCCTGCCCGCGCCCCACCCCCGGTATTGCCAGGGGTGGGTGCGGCATGGCATATGCAGCAATAATCGCCATATTCTTTTAAATGTCCAGCGTGAACCAGAAGGCGTCGCCGATCGCGTCGCCGATCATTCCCGTCTTCACGGCATCGCCGATCGTCTTCGTCTCCGGCACTATCTCGCACAGCGCGTCCACCATCGCCTTGTTCGGCTCCACGCCAAATGCAGCGACGGCAGTATCGCACGGTATTTTCACCATTTCGCCGGCGGCATTCTTCACGATGACGGCATCGGCGGTAAACTCCTCAACGTTGCACTCCGCCATAATCTTCACGTTGTTTTCGTTCAGCATTCTGGCGATCGAAGGCTTGCTGAAGAACGAAACGTCGTCATAGAATTTGTCTTCCGGCAATAAATCGACCAGCGTGACGTCCTTGCCTTCCATGCCGAGCTGCAGCGCGCATTCAGTCCCGGAAAGCCCTCCTCCGCAGACGACGACCTTTGAGCCGGTCTCGACATCGCCACGGTCCACTGCGGAAACATCCTTGACATTCGGACCGTCGATGCCTTTAATATTCGGCCTGATAGGATTCCCGCCGACGGCAATGATCAGCGCGTCGGGGGCTTCCGCCTTGACGACTTCGGCAGTCACTTCCTTGCCCAGCACGACTTTCGAAGCAACCTCGTTTGTCTTGCGCACGGTATATTCAAAATATCTGCGGAATCCGTCTTTCAGGCTCAGAGACGACGCCTCAAACATGCGCCCGCCGAGCTTGTCGGCCTTTTCATATAGGACGACGTCATGCCCGCGCTCCGCAAGGTACTGCGTCGCAGCCATGCCGCCCGGTCCGCCGCCGACGACCATGACCTTCTTTTTCTTGAGGGCGGGCGTCTGCCCCAGCTTCCGATATTCCCAGCCGAGCGGCGGGTTGATGGCGCATCCCGCCAGATGGTTGCCATTGTTGACGCCCTTCAGGCAATACAAGCAGCGCATGCACGGCTTGATCTCCTTTTCCAGCCCGCGCGCGCCTTTGTTCACGTAATCGTAGTCGGCCATCAAAGCCTTCGCCATCGCGATGATGTCGGCCTTGCCAGTTTTGATGATATATTCGGCGTGTTCAAGCGTCGCGACTCCGCCGCAAACCGAAACAGCCAGGTTCGGGCATGCTTCCTTGAACGCCGCCGCATATTCGACGTTCACTCCCTCCGGAATATAATAGCCCGGCATGTTATAGCTGAACGCCTCGCCATACATCAGGTTCCCCGCTGAGACGACGATCATGTCGATATATTTTTCCGCCTCTTTCAGGAAACGAATGCGCTCGTCGAGCGGCGTGCCTGTGCCCATGTGCTCGTTGCCCACGATGCGCATCTCCAAAGGCATCGTGCCCTTGACAGTATCATATGCCGCTTCGAGGAGCTCAAGCGGGAAACGCCAGCGGTTTTTCTCCGACCCGCCATATTGGTCGCCGCGCCTGTTCCAGAACGTCGACAGGAACGCGGACATCAGGTTGCCGTGCGCATAATGGATCATCGCCATATCAAAAAAGGATTTCATGCATCGTTTGAGCGCGGCGACAAAATCATCGATGACCGTGAGCATCTCCGCACGTGTGATTTCGCGGAGCCTTTTCGGGTCGTGGTATTCCTCAACGACAGAAGGCACCCATCCCATGCGGCCTTCCGGCAAGGTCAGAGCGCCCCATTGCCCTCCGTGGATGAGCTCCGCAGACAGCTTGCAGTCATATCTGTGCAGTTCTTCCGCAAGCTGCGTCAATCCGGGAACGTCGTCGTCCTTCGTCGCGGACAAGCATCCGAAGAAGTCGCGCGCTTCTTCAAAGTTGACGGGCGTCGAACCGATGGTCACGATGCCGACTCCGGTCTTGGCCTGTCCGCTCACGAATTCCAATAGTTGGTGAGTCACTTCGCCGGATCTGTACCCGGCATGGTTTGTCACGATGGGCGAATACTGAATACGGTTTTTCAGTCTCATGTTGCCCACCTGGAGCGGTTGGTATACGTGCGGGAAGTTAGTCAGCGGCATGATTATTCCTCCTATGTCATATAATCCGTAATTGTTCCTATTCTACATTGTTGCACGCGCCAAATCAATAGCAAAATATAATAAGAGGACAAAGCAAAAAAGGCAAAAATCAAACGCCGCCCCAACTGCAAGGGATAAGCGGCGTTTGATCTGGGTGTAATGCCTGGAACAAAATGACGCGATACCCGCCGCTTTTATGCGGCTGACGCATCAGGGAGAGTGTTAGCCGCACTCTCTCTTTTATGTCTCTACTATACGGCACATCTGCGATTTTGTCAACAGGAAAATGAATTGCATGAAATTGAATGGAAAATGAAAATTGCAAATAAAAATTGACATTAAGAGAGAAATATTGTAGTCTTTGTAAGGAATCCCGCGCATTCCATGAAAGAAAGGACGTGGTCCCTCTGGAACTGGCAAAAGTGACAAGCAAAGGACAAATAACCATTCCGGTGTCGATCCGCAGAAGGCTCAGCATAAACACCGGCGACAGCCTTCTGTTCATCGACAAGCCGGAAGGCGTTCTCATGATGAACCCGGATCTGGTCAATCAGGAGCTCTCAGCCAAAGACATAGTGGCCGCGCTTGCATCAGCCGGCGAGCAGGAGTCGCCGATAATATCCATGGACGATGACATTGACGCGTCCACCGCGGATATCTCATCAGAATCTGACGGCGACGGATCAGACAGCAGCAGTGCATCCAATAATGCCGCCGCGCGCGAAAACGCAGGCCGCGTGGTCCCGGCGTCCGCTCCCTCACCCGCCGGTAATTCGACATATGACGTTGCCGGCCTGCTCAACGACATCCGCTCCATCGGCTCCAAAATCTGAAACATGGGGGCGGTCCCCATATGAAACACGGGGACGGGTCTGATGTTCCAAAGCACCCGTAGGGGGTGGGCTTGCCCATCCCGCAATCCACCGCCAAAAATCGGGAGCTGCAAGATAACCTTGCAGCTCCCGCGCTTTATATTCACCTAATCAGGTCGTCTCTATAAGACCATAATCGCCCTGCTTCCGTTTATAAACGATTGAGAACGCATCATCATGGTCCTGGTTTTTAAACACAAAAAACTCATGTTCAAGCAGATTCATTTGTAATACCGCCTCTTCAGGCGTCATCGGTTTCACGGGGAACATCTTCGTGCGCACGATTTTGAAATCCTGTTCATCGTCCTCCGGGACGTCCTGCGTAACCGACGGCGCGCTCTCGCGCTCGAAAACTCCGTCACGCAGCCGCTTTTCCAGCCTGGTCTTGTGCTTGCGGATCTGGCGCTCCACGGCGGCGACGGCCGAATCTATCGATGCCTGCATGTCGCTGGTCGCCTCGGACACTCTGTGGAACATCCCATTGTTCTTGAGCGTCAGCTCCGCGATATACCGCCCGCGCTCGGATGTGAACGTGATGAAGGCTTCGGATTCGGTTCTGAAGAATCGGTCAAGCTTGCCGATCTTCTTCTCTGCGTATTCGCGCAGCTCCTCAGTGATGTGTACTTTCTTTTCGGTGATCGTAAATTTCATTCGTTTCAACTCCTTGTTGCAGCATTGTATCAAACATCAACGATGAATACAAGCACATTCTGCGCCAGCTCGGTTATGAACCACACGTGATGTTGTCTCATTAAACCGCATTATAATGAGTGTCTTTCTGAGGGAGCTTGCGACCGAAGAATCTTATTCTGCCCTCATCATTGCGTTCAAGCGCCGGTATCGTACGCTGCAGGCGCGTTTTCCTCAATGGGGCCGCCGTCGAACGCCGTTTTGAGCATCTCCAGCCGCGATCCTGCTTGCGCCAGCGCTTCAGGCATCTTCGCCGCGGCGTTGCCCATGTTCTCCAGCTCCCCGCGCAGCGCAACGGCCGCCTCCTCGATTTCGCCCCGCAGCCTTCTAAACACAGTTTCAAACTCCATAAACGTGTCGCCCGCAGTTTCAAAGACAGCGGCTTTAAATACGCGGTCTTTCTCCGCCTGCTGCCTGATATCTTCAATTTCGGCATTCAGCTTCGCGATGCTCGCCGCTAGCGCACGCGCATCTTGCGCAGCCTTGTCTCGGGCTGCTTCCATGTCGTTGCGTTCCTTGGCTAGCTTTGACAAACAGTCTATGACGTCCTTCCTGTTGAAGCCGCCAAAGAATCGCTTTCTGAAATAGTTGATATCTCCCGTCATAATGATCACAACCTCTACATAATTATATCGTATGAACAGCCACATGAACCGGCCAAATATCAGCCATCTCCGACACCGTCGCCGCCGCTCCCGCTGTTCGCACCGCCACTGACCTCACTGCCGCCGCCATTACCGGCGCCATCGCCGACACTGTCGCCGCCTGTACCCGCGCCTGCCCCGCTGCCATTGCCGGCATCCCCGGCGCCCCCGAGGCCTCCGGCGCCCCCGAGGCCTCCGGCATCCCCGGACCCCCCAAGGCTCCCGTCATCATCGCCGCCGCCAACGTCGGAGCCATCGACGCCATCAGAGCCACCGCTGCCGTCCAGGCCATCGGCAGCATCAATATCCTCGCCGCCGTCGCCGTCCTCTCCATCAGGATTCTCCTCATCTTCGGAATCCACATCGACCGGCACCTCTTCGATGCCTGCAACATCCTCATATGTCAGCGGTCCGTTGCATCTGACGCTATTGGGATAATCCCATAAATACCGGCTCGCAATGTCCAGGTCCGTTTTCAGAAACGCGGTCTCCACGCCGTTCATCGCGCACATCGCGGCATCAATGTGATAATAATAGCCATCGAGGTAAACTATATTCCATGCGTGCAGCATCCCGCCATATGATCCCAGCACGATTCTGCAATCGAACTCCAGCTCGTCGCAAAGCGCCTTAAACGCCATCGCGAAACCTTCTCCGACGGCACGTCCGCGCACGAGAGCCCCATACGCCGTCGCCGCAATGTTTTGGGCTCCATATTCGTTGATCGTGCGCGCCGTCCCCGCGTCATATACGCACGCCCCAATCAAATTTTCGACAAGCGACAATAATATTTCCGCGTCATTCTCGCCGCCAGCCGCCAAAGCGCTCCGCCTCACATAGCCCATGAGGCTGGCTCCGAACTGCCGCAGCACGCTCGCCTGTTCCATATATACGAAATGCAGCGTAATGAACCTGTCGTTGCCGCTCACCGGCAGCGTATCGGCCACCATCACGGGCATCATCACGATATGCCTTGGGTCCTGATAATATATGTCCCTGACATATCCCGCGATATCCGATTCCGTGACCGTCAGCGACGTGCGCAAAACTGCTTCTTCACGATAATCGCTGATTACATTTTGCAGTTCCGTCCTGAGATACCGCGTCGTCGTGACGTTGACGATAGATTCGACCTGCTCGCGCGTCTGTTTATATTCGATGTTGATCTCGACTTCATAATATGTCACCAATCTTGTGGCGGTTCCGACAATATTCGCGACTGCGAACACACCTATCGGGTGTTCGGCCATAACCTCCGCTCCCGCGCGGTCCACATCCTCCTGCACATCGCCGGCATAGCTGTTGATGACGCACGTTCCCCGCGCTTCATGGTCCATGATGAGGGAGACTATCGCAGCCTTTAATTCGTCGTAATTCGATACTTCGATTTGCTCCTCCGGCGGCCTCTCGTTTTGGGATGCCACGTGGGGGCTTTCTTTGCGCTTTTCGTCCTCGAGGATGGAGTTGCATGCTGCGCCGGCAATGAGCAAGGCCAGCGCAACCGCGATGCTTATCCACTTTTTCACACCGCGCACCGCCTCTCCGTCAATCCGCCGCCCTACCGTCACAGGATTCCGCCGCCCCACTATCACAGGACCTCCGCTGCCCTACCGCCACAGGACCTCCGCCGCCCTACTGTCACAGGACTTCCGCTGCCCCATCGTCATAAGAACCCCGCCGCTCCACAGCCCCAGGCCCTTCGCCTCTACAGCAGCGACAATTGCTCTTCGCCCCTGTCTTCCGGCTTCAGCAACGCTCCCGCCGCAGGCACCGACCTCACCCTATACCGCGCAGGATTGGCAATCGCTGTCCGCTCCAGCGGTTCTACAGATTCAACCGCAAACCTGCGCTTGAGCGACATGACCTGCACCCCCTGCGTCGACCTCGTCGACTTTGGCGCCAACAGCGACGAATTAAACACAATAACGCGCCCCTCGGTCGAATACGCCGCGATCTCAATATCGTCAACAATCGGGATGATGGCCTTGACCTTGCTTTTGTCCGAATATGCCCCCGTGAGCTTTTTCCTGTTTGTCTTCGTGGCGTATGCTGCCAGTTCGACCCTTGCGGCTTTGCCGTTTTCAAAGAAGAAAATGACATGCCCAGAATAGTTCCCCGGGTCCAGCAGATAGATGGCATTCTCACCGTCGTCCATCTCCAGCGCAGTCGGCAGGTATGTCCCGAGGCTCGATGCCTTCGTGTCCTCAAAATCGCGCAGCCGCGCCTTATAAACCTGCTGCCTGTCGGTGAAAATGAGCAGCTCTCCTTTGTTTTGCGCTTCAAAACTCAGGAACGGCCCGTCGGCCTCCTTATATTTATGCTCGCCCCCCATTCGGAGCGAAAGCGGCGTTATCTTCTTAAAATACCCCTCGCGCGACATGAACACGTTGACGGCATAATCCTCCACATGCTCTTCTTCGTCAAATTCTTCGATCTCGTCCTCAAATACTATCTTCGTCCGCCGCTCCGCGCCGTATTTCTTAATTACTTCCTTCAGCTCGCGGACGATGATCGCATTGATGCGCTTGCTCGATCGCAATGTGTCTTCCAGGTCTTCGATTTCGCGCTCCAGCTCCTCGATTTCTTCCGTGCGCTTTATGATATATTCGCGGTTGATATTTCGCAGCTTGATCTCCGCGACATATTCCGCCTGGACCTCGTCGATGCCGAACCCGATCATCAAATTCGGGACGACCTCGGTCTCTTCCTCGGTTGCCCTGATGAT
>JGI24702J35022_10000065_pt1 | contig 45374 bp, 29 predicted proteins | sample TergutTh196P4_FD_35022 | JGI IMG/M metagenome (IMG submission 35022) | reverse complement strand
ATCTCCATTAACATACCCGGATGGAAGGATGAAATAACCGATACTCAGGTCATACCCAGACCACTCAACCCTTATAAGGACGGAATAAAAATTTTAGCGATAGGCAACAGTTATTCGGAAGATGCAATGCGTTATATGTTTGATTTGTTAAAACAACTTGGAGTTGATGAAAAGAATAAAGGCAATATAAAACTCGTTAATGCTTATATAGGCGGAGGATCTTTGGAAAATCATGCCAAGAAAGCAAAGGACCATAGTTATGCAGTAAATCTTAGTCGACAAACTTTTTCTGCGAATGGTGGAATCAATTGGTCAAATCCAAATGAATATACGCTTAAGCAGATGATTCAACAAGAAGAATGGGATGTTATTACTCTACAACAGTATAGTGAGGATTCAGGTAATGCCTCAACATATAACGCAGACCTCGATTATCTGATTAATTATGTTGATGAAAATATGAAGGATGGCAATAATCCGAACAACAACCCGAATTATAGATTAGGCTGGCACATGACTTGGGCTTATACTGCCCCAGCGTATATCATTTGGCACTATGGCAATAATCAACACGGTATGTATGATTCAATTTGTCATGTTGTTCAAAGGAAAATTTTGCCTAACAATGCTTTTGATTTTATCATTCCGTCGGGTACAGCCATTCAAAACGCTCGGTATCCCGATTTTTTCGGTGACATTCTTAACCGTGACGGTTCTCACTTGAACAATCTTGGTGCTTATATTGCTACGACAATGTGGATTAAGACCATTACAGGGTATGATATTGCCAATTTAGCAGTACCTTACACTGCTTCAGTAATTATTGGAGGCACCTCCCCAACAATAACAATCGACGGATCGACACATGATAAAGTTGTTCAAGCGATAAACGCCGCTTACATTTCGCCTTTTACTGGAACTTCTCCCTAATGTTTTTCAGATTATGCAATTATCAAGTAAAAAATCTGTGAAAATCCGTTTCATCTGTGAGCTAATTAATATCAAACAAAAAATGACTGCTTCGAAAATAAAAAATAGAAAAAACAATGACTTTGTCGATTTTTTATTGTATCTTTGTGGGCATAATTATTTAATCTTTTGCAGTGCAAAGACAAGGCCATAGTTTAATTATCATCAGTTTACTGTTTGTTTTGGAAGATATCTTTTGGTTGAATCTTCTGTTTTTCAGCATGCTTAGTCCATTTCAGTTATACTTTGGTGAACTTTATCGTATTGTATTCATCTTGATCAATTTGGGTTATTTATTGAGTTTTGTGCTTATCCGTGTGGACTTTAACGATGTGAAACAGTTGCATATACCTCATCTAATCAGACGAAATATCTACAAATTGGTCATTACTGCGCTGATTGTGACGGCTTGTATGTTCTTCCTGAAAATAGCAGAAGATGTTTCCCGCCTTTTTGTTCTTACCTATTTTTCAATCGCCTGTATTTTATTAACTGTTACTCAATGGATCACCAGAAAAGTGTTGACTTTCACCTTTAGAAGAACTATCAGTAAAGGTGTCATTCTTGGGTCAGGACAACTTGCAGAGAACATCTTTACTGAAATGCTTCGTAATGTCTATAATGGAGTCGTTATTCTTGGTTTTTTCGATGATAATCCTAAAGTAGAGAATAAAATTCTGCTGGGCGACCTTGAATATGCAAAAAAATTTATCCTCAAATACGGAGTGTCCAATGTTTTTTGTACTTTACCTGCTTCTGAAGAAAAAAAAATCAGTGATTTTATCAAATTTGCCGAGAGTCATGTGATCAATTTCCATATTGTACCCGGCTTTAACTTTTATGGTTATCATCATACCGGTGCAGTACCCAACATCGAATATATTGGTCAAATGCCTGTTTTTGTTTTACGTAATATTCCGTTGAGTTATTTGCATAATGCGTTTCTCAAGAGAAGTCTTGATATTTTGTTTTCATTGATGGCCGTTATCATCTTATTTCCGCTGCTTTTTCCGGTGTTGAGCATACTGATAAAAATAAGTTCTCCCGGTCCGATTTTCTTTAAACAAGAGCGAACAGGCAAGCGGGGAAAAACATTTAACTGTTATAAATTCAGAACCATGCGATTAAGCACAGATGCCGACACCAAACAGGCAACCATTAACGACTATAGGAAAACTAAAATCGGAAATTTTCTGCGTAGAACAAGTTTGGACGAATTGCCTCAATTTTACAATGTTTTGATAGGTAACATGTCATTAGTAGGACCACGTCCTCACATGCTAACACACACTTATGAATATTCGCCCAAGGTAGACAAATATATGGTGCGCCATTTTGTGAAACCCGGTATTACCGGTTTGGCGCAGGTGAGTGGATATCGTGGAGAAACAAAGGATATTGAAATGATGCAAAAACGGATCATGACTGATATTTACTATTTAGAAAACTGGACATGGAAACTGGATTTTAAAATCATTTTCAAAACGATTCTGCTATTGATTAAGGGAGATGAGAAGGCCTATTAGGGAGTGGTTAATAATTAATTGATGATTAATGATTAAGGTTAGTTGAGGCGCTCATTTCTTCTAAAACTTTCGCTGTTGCTCCACGTCCCGATGCCACAAAAGTGCTTGCAATCTCCCCAATCTTTTTTGCTATGTCTGGGTTGTCGAGCAAACCATTGAGTTGCAGGGAAAATTCTTCGTAATTACCGACAGGAATTGCGCCACCCAAGGAAACCAAATCAACTGCTTCCTGATATTCATCATACACCTGTCCGAAAATGACAGGAATGCCATAAACAGCTGCTTCGAGGGCGTTGTGTATCCCATTGTTTTCATCCAATCCGCCGCCAATATATGCCACTGTGGCATACCGGTAAAGCGACGACAACATGCCGAAATTGTCAATCACTAACAGTTGGTAGTCAACAGGGTTTTTATCAGATAATTGCGAAAAACGCACCGCTTTAATGTTGATAGATTTCATCAGGCGGTTGATTTGACTATCGTGCAGTTCGTGCGGTGCGAAAATCCATTTGATATTGCGGTTTTCCGCATTGATGTAATGTGCCAGCATTTCTTCGTCCGATGGCCATGTACTTCCTGCCACTATACAGGCTTGCCCGTTCACGAACTGCTCCACTGCGGGAATTTGATGTGCATGGTCGAAAATACGGCAAACACGGTCGAAGCGGGTATCACCGGTAACGGTAACATTGGAATAACCAATTTGGGCCAACAATTCCTTCGAACGTTCATTTTGCACAAAAAAATGTGTGAAAACAGTTAACATTTTGCGATACCAGCCTCCATACCACTTGAAAAATATCTGATTGGGACGAAAGATTGCTGACACCAAATAAAGCGGAATTTGCCTGTTTTTAATGGTTTTCATATAGTTATGCCAAAAATCGTATTTGATAAAACAAATGATTTCCGGATGGACTATCTGTACAAAACGACGGGCATTACGGCGAGTATCGAAGGGAAGATAAAACACATCATCTGCTCCGGCATAATCTTTCCTCAACTCGTAACCGGATGGTGAAAAGAAAGTTAGCAGAATCTTGTAATGGGGATACTGTGCACGAATATCCTCCATCAACGGACGTCCTTGTTCAAATTCGCCCAATGATGCACAATGTATCCATATACGCCGCTCACCTTGCTGCAAACGGGTCTGTATCCGCTTCCACACCTGTTTCTGCCCTTCCGCCAGCCTTTTGGCTTTGACATGACCGAATAAGGCTGCAATGCGGATAATGAGGGAATACAGACGAATGACAAAAGTATACATTTTCAACTATCTAAAACTCTCCTTATCACCGAACATCTTGAATTTCACAACGTCGGGACATGGGATAGCGCCATGCTTTTGCGATTTGTTGCCTTCATTGAATGAGATGGACAATGTAATTTCGTGTGATCCACCGGTTGCTGGACCCAGTTTGGATACTGTGAAATCGTAACTATAGCCAAACGCCATATTGTCGAAGGCAATACCTATCGTAAAGATCAAGGCGTCATACGAATTATATTTGTCGGTTAAAGCAGGCAGTCCGCGCCATGCAAACCCAAGTAACAGGGGTGCACGATACCAGTTGGCGCCTATATCCATCTGGTAGGAATTTAATGTCGTCTTGAAGAGGTAATTCAAAGTGATAACTTCAGGTACTTTGCCTACCTGATTGGCCAATGGAAAAACGATACCTGCAAAATGTGACCATATTACAGGTGAAGGTGCAGCTAAACGCAAAAATGAATGAGTGGGACGCAACAGGTTGTCTGCACAAAGACCCAGATACATCCTGCGATTGTAGACGACTACCGACGAAGCGGCATTGAACCAGTAGTAGGGATCAACAGGTTGTTCAATGGTAACAGGATCTATGCCTGTAAACCAAATCTGGTCGGGGTAAATGGCTCTTTTATTATCTATGGCGCGCTGTGCATAAGAAAATGAAATTCCCGGGCGGACACGCCAGTCGTCGTTAAGATTAAAGCGATACGAATACAGCCCTGTGGCGCTAGTGGTCCCCAACCGGGCAGTACCGATCACATCGCGCAACACCACCAGGCCAAAGCCACTGTTGATAGCATAGAAGTTATTATCGAGCGCAACCGAATAAGAAACGTATGATCCCGGTAATTTGGCCCATTGATCGCGATAATTCATATAAGCACGCGATCCCAATGAATTGCCGGCAAATGATGGAGCGATCAACAGTGGTGAAGCATAATGCTGCGTAAATTGAGGACTTTGGCAGAATGCGCTTCCTGCGGACAGAATGATGATGACTGCAAGAACTATGCGTTTTAACATTTTTGATCTTTTATTATTGATTTCACTTTATAAACCTTTAACTATGAACCTGAAACTACCGTAGGAGCAGAATATCACCTGTTTTTTTGAATGACTGGCCTGTTACAAACACACCTTCGATTACGTAGACATACACGTCTTCATCACACAATCGCCCCCTGAAGTAACCTGACCATCCCCTGTTTGGATCAGTGGTTTCGTAGAGCAATTGCCCCCAGCGATTGTAAATCATGAAACGATACTTGCTAACCGGAGTTGCTACCGGTGGATAGAACAAGTAATTCTTGTAACCGCGATCGGGAATCACATCGCTTGGTTCGCCATCTGGATTCGGCCTGAATGTGTTCGGCAGAATAATATCGCCACTGTTTTCAAGTTCCACTGCGCTGGGAATGGTCTTTACTGAAATGCACTGTGGATGGGTATACGTGCCTGTGGTAAGCGTTATTGTGTATTCTCCGGATTTAAGATACATATGCGACGGGCTTTCAACCGTATCCTTGGGCGTATTGTCACCCCAGTCCCAACGGTACCATACATCGTAGGGTTGACCGTTACTGTACTGGTGCGAAGTGTAATTTGCAGGTCTGAGCGCTTGACCTACCCACAGAAAATTCTGCCCGACACTAAAAGATGCTTGCGGTAACGGGTGTACTACCACCTTTTTGGTTTTGGTAGACGGGAACAGGTTATCACCTGTTGCTGTGAGCGTTACCCAGTATTCACCTGCATCCGCATAGACATGTGTAGGATTTTCGGCGTTGGAGGTGTATCCGTCGCCAAAATCCCATTTATATGCCTTGGCATATCTTGATTTATTGATAAACGTTACCTCATAAGGCATACAGTCAGGATCTACATCCTCGAAATCAGCAATAGATTGCGGCGGCACAATGTTGATGGTGAGTGTTTTGCTGTCTGAACAAATGTTGTTAGGCGCTGTCACTCGTTGTGTGATATTATAAGTGCCCCATTCTGAAAACCCGAGCGGAGATGGGGTTATTTTAGTATCGAAATTGTTCATATAAGTGGAGCCCTGTTCCGTATAACTCCATAGATATCTTAAGTGTTCCTTGTGGGGGGACGGTATCAGGTTGTCCAACAGGATGGGTGGTGCCGGATACGGAAAATCGGCCGGATACGGACTTCCCGGTCGAAAATCAGCCGTAGGTTTGGCAAGAGCCGTTACTTTCTTCACTACTGTATCACTGCACCCTGTTCCACCACCCGCAAAGACTATCAATGATAATTTGTATACCGCATCTTCGTACATACTGAGATTGTCGTAGAGATGCATGAATTGAGTACCTGAACTGCGGGTAATGGATTGCGTCTGACCATTGCCGAAGTCAAACTCTCCTGTATCATAACCTTGTGATGCATTGCGTATACGGATAGTATACGGACTGCAATCAACAGAATCCTCCAAAACGAAATCAGCCTTTATATACGGAAAAACAGTAACCACATCTGTCATGGAATTGGTACATCCCCATTGATTCTCTGCCGTTAATATGGGCCTCAATGTTAGATTGTTACCCAGAACGTTAGTGAATTTATGCGTATGACTGCCGACGGGTTGAAATTCTGTGTCGCCATCATTGTAATCCCAGTTATAAACTGTGCTTATATGATTGGGAGTTGCCCCGGCAGTATTGGATGTATTATTAAAAGTAACTGTTAACGGCTGACATCCCATATAGTCTACCATGTAAAAACTGGCCATAGGTTGCGGGAACAGATTGAAATCTTTCGTTATTTCAGACTTACAATCTTTATTACTTACTGTGAGTGTTACCTTATAGAGTCTTTCAGCGTTGTGGGTAGGATTCACATACCGATGTACTGGGCTGGGGCCTCCACCTGGCATCGGATCGTTTGGATCGCCCCAATTCCAGCTAAAATTGGATATAGCGCCAAGAGACTGGCTTTGGAATCTTGCATTCATTGGGGAGCAACCTTCGGTATCGCCGGTAAAGTCTGCCTGCACTTGCGGATGCACAGTAATACTTTGGTGGTATGAAGAACGGCAGGTGTACCTAAGCCCGGTGTATATTGATACAGTATCGATGAACGCGGTCAGTATGATGGTATAATTCATTGAAGACAGGGCATTCAAACTTTCAAAAGTATGAGTATAATTTCCAATAAAGTCCTGTGGTCTCGGTAATCCATCGCCCATATTCCACTCGTATTTGGTTTTGGGCGGGTTACTTGTAGAAGTGTTGGTAAAGATCACTGGTTCAGGTGGACAATTTTCACCATTTGTCAGGTTGTGGACAAATGATGCTACAGGCGTTGGAAACACCGTTATGATTGTGTCTTTTTCGGCATAACACAAGTTGTTGTCTACCTGAAACCACACATGGAAATCCTGTGGCGCTCCTGTAGTATTTACAAAGACCGGATAAGGATTATGCCCTATCTCTCCCCAATACTGCTGGCTGGGATCGTTACTGGGAAGAACCGGTGCGTTTGTAGTGAACGGCGGAGGAGTTGCAGTATTCCAATACCAACGGGCGTTATAGGCATTATGTGCTTTACTGTAGAAGTATGTCGACAGAGGTGAGCAACCTTCGGAGGGTGAGACATCAAAATCGGCAATCACACCCGGCCCGATGGTCAACACTTGTTGCATTTCGGAACGGCAGTACTTTCCGGTTACCGAATTGAAGTGAATGTTGCTCAAGCCTATCAGTTTCACCCACGCTGATTCGGGAACTGTGCCCGCTACTTGATAAGTATGTGTAAAATTATTGGATGTAACGAACGGTACAAAAGCGGTAGTATCACCTGGCGCCCATGCCCAACGGTAATCAGCAGTTGTGCCTGCAACTGAATTATTTCTGACATGAATTTCAAAGGGCGAACATCCTCCGGTTACGACGTTTATTCCGTCGGTAATTTCAAAGTCCAACGATGGGTTAGGATAAACAGTCAGAGGAATAGATATGCGAGCGCTTTCACACCCATTGGCGGCATAAGCCGAAACGTAGTAAGTGGCTAACTCATAAGTGGGCGAACTGCCGGCTCCGGTTGGCGAAACATCATAGTACCAGTTACCGTAAGGACTTCCTCCGGTAGGGGTATTGTACCAAAAGAGGTTGGTTGTGTTGCCGGTAGGATTAAAATCGGCAAACAGCCTGTAAGTTCTATTATTATCGCCTTCGCAATATGTTTCAGGTCTTGGCGTGGGAGCTATCGGTGAGAGGCGTATGTTCAAAGGCGCTGTGCCAAGACTGCTGGCGCAATATAACTGAGTGGGGCTTCCACCTGCAGGCGTATAGGAATAGGATGATATCTGGCTTACGCCGTACATGAAAGTCGTATCCCTGACAATGGGAAACCACGGCAACGAATAGGTATGCGTGCCCACGTCTTTCATATCAATTGTTGCCGAACTGCTTGTAGTGTTGTTGCCTATACGGATGGTATCGCTGCCGTCCATCCGGTACCATCTGAAATTGGTGCTCATTGAGAGGGCTGTCATGTTCCAGGCGGGTTCGTCAGTACAGTAACTCTGACTCATGAGCTTGGGCTCTTCGGGCAGAGGATATACTGTGATATTCATGCTGACAACGTTACTCCGGCAATTCCCATTTCTAGCCCATAAAGACTGTGGAAAAACGCTTGGAGTGTTGCCTATTGCATAAAAGGTTTTCAGAGGATCTAATTTTCCTGCCTCTCCCGGATCGGGCTGCGGAAACCAGTCAAGTTCGATGGTCGGCGGTAGCAAACTTGTATCAGTAATACCATTGACTGAAGCCGATAGCTGAACAGGGGTACCGCTACAAACGTACATGTCTGACCCGAGAACTACAACAGGCGTGGGTACTGTTTTTACAAACAATTCTTTATTCGGTCCGACACATCCAAATCGATTGGTTTCCTGAACGATGATATAGCCTGTCCACTCTCCTGATTTTGGATATTCGTATACCTCGTAGGGATAATTGTTCGGATTGGGAATGGAAGGTGCATATTCCCAATTTCCACCTGGAGTGGGGTTGTCGTCAGGATCGCTTCTCAATCCCCAGACGTATGTTGAAAAATCAGCGCCATCAAATGTCTGATATAACGTCCGTGTTCCATCTCCCACACAATCGTTAGTGTTAGGATCAAATTTGGTTATTGGTAACGGGTTAATAGTGATCTTCATGTCTTCTCTTTTTGAGGGACAGCCAAGACCGGTTATATCCGAATGCTTTAAGGTAACATAAGCCTCAATGGTTATTTCATTCGCTTGTGTACCCCACAATGTATTACCGAAAAAATAAGCCGTGTCGGGGAAAAATGCGATTATGCTGCCGGTTTGGTCAACATTGACAGGCTGAATTCCCAATTCGGGGAACCATCCCGGGTTATGCGGCAACGGTGGAGTTTGCCTCACATCCTTTACTTTCCAGTTGTAAACCGTATCGGCTGAAGTGTATATAACCGACGGATTAACAATTGTACTGAAATTGGCCACTTTTATTTCATCAGAGGCACAGACAGTAAGATTGGTAAATCCAAGTTGCGGTACAGCGCCAACGGTAATTGAAAAGGTATCTGCCGGACTGAAACAGCCGCCTGTTGTTTTTGACTGTACGATGAAGGTAGCGGCTACTTCCGAGCTTTGCCCTGTAGATGCATTATCAGCCTGAAATCTCGGAATGGAGCCTGTACCCGATGTGGGTAACGGAACGGGGGGATCGGGGAGATTGGGTAAAGGATACCGGTAACCGACAGGATCGCCAAAGCGTCTCCATTCAAAGGTGGCATCAGGGAAACCGAGACTGGAAAATGTTATTGCCTGCGGCAATATATCGCCATGACACAAGAAAAGATCGGTTGTGCCGAGAATATCCGGCGTAGGTTTGATTTCTACTGTAAAGGTTTTAGTGTCAGATGTGCAATTATCCACAGTAGCCCAAATCGTGAATATCCCTTCAAGATTGGTGGGGCTACCACTATGATTGGCGGTTCTGAAACTTGGAATATTGCCCAATCCGCTTGAACTTAATTGCGTAAGTGGAGTTGGTGGATAGAACTGTGAAATGCCTGTACCATCAGTTCCGCCAAGCGACCATTCAGTGCCGGTATTTTCTTTTCCTACTACATTAGAAGCAAGTACAGTACGATTGACGGTTATGTCCGGACAAAATTCCATGTTGTTAATATGGTCCATTACAGGTTTAGGTTTGAGATACAGGGTAATGGTTGGTTTGTTGGAGCTTGGGCAACCATTCAGACTAGCTTCAAGTGTGACTGTGCCATCCAAAGTTGTGCCTCCGATATTATTGCTCCCAATATATGATATCATATTATCACCGGTATCTCCGGAAGGCATTCCCACGCCAATACTATTGTCGGATATGCTCCATGAATATTCGATTTTGCTTTGGAATACGGCAGCCGTAGTGGGTGATGAGAATGTCAATGATGGGAAGCTGCCGCCGGGGCATATTGATGTCTGGCTTGATGAAGGGGTAATTACCAGTACGGGAGATGGTCTCACAACTTTATGAAAAGTAGAGTCGGGACCTTTACATTGCAGCGTCCCGTAATTTTTAACGGCATAAGCAGTAATAGTGGCGTCGATAATATTACCAGTAATGTTTGGGATAGCTCTGTTGGATGCAGAGATATTGGTGGTACCACTGGTTCCAAAACCAACATCTGTATTGCTCGTCCACTGTATTCTGTTAATGGACAAGTCGGGAGTAAAGTTCACAGCTTTGAAGTATTCACCAGCACAAACCGTATCATTGGGTATATAGGCTAATTTTGGCAAGGCATAAGCGGTACGTTCCACTTTGACCGAGTCGCCTATACAACCGTCCATGGTTGGATACACCCAGATTATCGCAATACGATCTGCTCCATCTCCGCTAAGTGGCACCGGAATGTTGGAAATGCCCGTACCGCTGACACCGCTCAGGCTTTGAGTGGTAGTAATACCATTGAAAGTTACCAACGGTCCGTTATAGTCTTTTCCGGCAATACCGGCATCACCGCGATTGTACCACTTGTATTCCACATTGGTTACACCTGCTGGAATGTTGGAAATGCCGAAGGAAATATTGGTAGGGAATCTAACGGCGGATGCTTCATCAACGGAAGCGCAAACACTTTCGGGATTCATGGAACGCATCACAGGTTGCGGCTTCACTGTTACAGGGAAAGAACCTGTAGCAATGCAACCTTTACCGCTGATGCTGGAAATAACCTTTCCGGTAACAGTCATGGATACGGTTCCTGTCATGGAACTGCCGTCGGTACTTGGATTAGGGTTTGTCTTGAAATACCCCAGATTGTCGCTGTTCGACTGTGTTCCGAAAGGCAGTCCTACAAGGTCTCCGGTGTATACCCATTGATAATCTGCATTTTGCACGTTGCTGGTGAATGAAGGCGTGGCAGGAGTAGTGGTCAGGCTCAATTCCTGTCCCGGACAATAGGTGGCAGGAAGATTTTGGGTGCTGATCACCGGTTCGGGGTTCACCGTAATTGTGAATTGAATCGTATCGCTCTTGCAGTCTCTCACTTCAGCCTGCAGTTTGATGTTGTTTGTTTCGGCAACCAGATACCCGCCACCATCAACAGTAGTGGTTGTACCTGCCGTAAGCGTGTGCTCGAAGGGGGAGACTGAGACATTTATACTGGTGTTAGTCAATAAACCGGAGGTTGCGTTGGGGCCGTTATTCATCCAGTTATATATAACAGGATGACCCAACAGACCGGGACCCGGATCTAATGCAAGTGTGGGTACTTTTTCGCCGGGACATAAATTCTGGTTTGCTATGGGTTTTAACTTGGGCTTGGGTTTTACAATCAGCTTGACAGCTACCTGCGGTGTTTCACAGTACAACCCCGACACGGTACGAAAAGCCTTTTGTAATATATTATATGTTATTTCCCACGTATTGTTGTTGGCCGGTGCGTTGAACGCCACCTGGGCGCCGGTTGTCGGTGAAGTTGTAGACCACCCTGGAACCGAAAGAGAAGGATCAGGAGACAGATACCATTCGAATTGGGTATTTGACAAGGCTTTATTGTCTGACAGCGTATAGTCTATTTGGTTGGCAATACTGTTGTTGACTGCGTCAAACGGACAAACAAGCCCAAGATCGTTGCCGACCGGTACGTTCAAATCGGGAATACCAACAAATTGAACACGCCTCGATACCGTATCAGCTTCACAACCGGGACTGGTACCAATGGTAAATCTAAATCTTGCTGTCCCGTCTAATCCGCTCGTCAATATGCCAATGGCTCTGCGCTTGTCTGTCGGGTCGAGTTCGATATCAGCAACTCCGATGTATTCGGTGGGTACAGTCCATCCGGTAGACGCAGCCTGCTCTTCCCACGCGTACAATGTATTGTTAGCGATAAGCTGTACCCTGTTACCGCACTGTTGTGAGGGGACATTCACACTGGGGGGCTGTGCATCGGTACCAAACATCAACAATACCGAATCTCTAGTCGGTGGACATGTAATGGGTGCCGAACCGGTATATTCTATTTTCCATACTAATTCATACTCGCCGAAATTATGGATGGCTCCGTTTGTTCCTATATTAAATGTGGTACTGTTGCTTAACGAGTCAACAAAGCTGCCTGATGTTCCCGCCGAGGGCGAGGATTTTACTTCCCAACTCCCTGTATAATCGGTTGCTGTAACTGCATCTGCGTTGACAGTCAGAGAATTGCCGCAAATTGACTGGGGCAAAGTATTGATTTTAGCTTGTGCAGGAGTTGGGATAACTGTTATCGTGTGTGTGCGGTTAGTGGCATGAACCGTTCCCGGACAACCGCCCTGTTCTATACTTACAAAAGTGATGGTCGTCGTTGCCGGAGGAGGAGCGATATGCGCCCACGGTATGACCAGGTCTTGACCGGGATTCAGTGATATACTGTGCTGGGTAGCTCCGGTATACGAACTGGTATACTTTATATCGTAAGGAACTCCGGTTGCACCTGTCGGGAATGTGATGTTGGATGCAGGAATGGTATAGGGTCTGCTTTCGCATACAGGTCCGGTTCCAGTTAGTGTAACAGATGGAGCCTGTACTACAGTTATTTTAATAGATGCAGCAGGAATAACGGTACCTGTACAATTAGCGGAAGTGTTTTGTACCACTGATGTTAATGTAAGCGTATATTCGCCATGTGCACTTGGATAGGTATCGAACTGCGTCGCTGGCAATGACAGGGTGTAAGTGCCCGTACCTGCACTGGCACCTGTTGGATTGGCGATGTTCGGAGTCGTACCGGATGCTGTAAAACCGCCTGCTTTGGTCAATGTCCATGCAACATTCCATGTGCCTGTGGAATATCCCTTTACTTCTATATCAACTGATGTTGCGCTGTTTTCACAAATAATAATATCAGGGGTGGTTGTGATGCGTGCTGTCGGGTTGGGGATCACTGTCGGTGTTACCGGTGTAGCCTCAACGGGGCAGTTCGATCCGGAAGTGGCATTATCGACGTATCGTCTCTGCAAGGTCAGTTTTTTTTGCGTACCTCCGGGCGAGGCCGCATCGCCCGAATTAAAATCAGGCGAAGGCGCGGAAGCGATGGTTTGTTTGTTGCCGCTGGTTGCTGTGGTACTTGGCAGCCATTCCCAGTCGTATGTGGTGTTGCGCGTTAAGTTGGCCGCAACTGTGGTGTTCGCGGCAGGAGCTACGCTCACGTTCTTCCCTGTAATGGTTTCCGATGCCGCTGACGCCGGACTTACCGTTACGGGAAAATTGGTGTTTGCACACAGCAACGTACTGTTTGTAGGATAATTGATGGTGGGAGCCGTTAAGGTGGGGCGTCTGATGTTACGCACCGGGGTGCTTTGCGTACTGAGCTTCGTGGTGGTAAACGGAGCAGCAGTTGCAGCGACAGATTCGCATTTTGTATTTTTGTCTACAACTTTATAGATATAATAATCTGCAAACTGGCCGGGGTTTACCTGCGCTGTTCCGGTAGGCGTAAAGGTTACCGTGCCTGCTGCCGAACTGGTGTAGGTTATCGGCGTGCTGCCGCTATAATTCATGTATATATCGAAGTTTGCAGGGCTGGTTGTGTTGGCGCCTGCTAAATTGGATATGGTCAGAGTGGGCGTTTCAGTAGCACAATATTCTGCACCCGAATTTAACCGTGCTGTTGGCAAAGGATTAACCGTAATGGTTATTGTTTCTTCGGTACTGGGGCACGCATCACTGCTTGCAGGTATTACTCCGGTTGCAGTATTTGTCCAGCTTGTGGCGGTTTGCCATTCGCGATGCACGCCCAGCGTAACGGTAATGGTTGAGTTGCTGGCGGCTGCTGTGGGATCGGGGTTTAGAACAACTTGTACCGAACGTCCGTCGCTATATGTATCCGTCAAGGTGGCCGCATTGGTTCCGGTGCCTCCAGCATTTATTATTCTCCATACATATTTGGTTGCGCCGCCCCATGTATAACTTGGAGGAACGGTGTTGTTGTTAGCCCCATAATACAGATTGATGGTTGCGCCTGAACATCCTGTTGTATTGCCATTTGGCTGTCCGGGCGCTGCCTTGATACTTTCACGGACTGTCCATGTAAATTCCACAGGGTCAGTTTCACAGGGCAGAACGCTACTTGATGGGTTGGGCGGATTCCATTGATAGGTAACCGTATATTTATAAACTCCCGGAGTGCCGGTTTTTAATCTTTTGCCAGTAGAACCGTAGTTTACAGGGTTGAATGTATTATCAGTATAAGATGTGCTTGTTTTCAGCAAAGTACCATCTTCGTCATACCATTTGTAAACGCCGGGGGTAAAACCGGATAAAGCCTTTATTGATTCATCATGTTTTGCCGTTACCTGGTACAACGTGTTCCTCTGAGCGGCAGTATAATGGTCTTCATGACAATAGATATTGTCTTGTGCTATAATGGGAGGAGGCGCTTTTGTAACAATGATATAAGCATAAGTGGTTACAGGGGCATTTCCTGTATAAGTTCCGGATGTTCCATTATTGGGATAATATGGATTACATGCGTTCCAGTTATCTAACTGGACAGTAAACACTTGCCCTTCAGTTGTTTGACCGGAAGGCACATATATCCGTCCTGTGGGAATATTCATAGATGGTCCCGGATTTTCTGTTCGAATGAGATTACCGACCAATGGCATACCGGCTAAAAAGTTTCCGCTATTTTTGGTGGTTGAAGGTCGAATTGGGCCGGTATTTCCGGTTACCGAAGTTGGTCCAGCCGGAACACCCCCATCAGTTCCATAAACGCTTAATGATGGAATCTGATATGCAGGCGTTGCATCAACAGGCCACCCGCCGCCGGGTACTGCAGAGTTACCTGTCACTCCGTAAGTAAATCTTGTATGCCGCAATCTGTCATTCATTTCGTATTCCGCGGTATTAGGTTCGCTACCGGTTAACCAGTTACAGTTCAAAATTGATCTGTCAAAAAATGTAACATTGATTTCCTTACCTTCACATACATAATGAATATTTTTGTTATCTGCATCCACAAAAACCAATTCTGCTCCCATCATGGCGTCAGTTCCCCAAATAGTGATGTTTTCAGTACGTCTGACCTGACACCGTGTGCCGTTTATGACAGGAACAACAGAAAGATTGTAAACACAATTAGGGGTTTGCGGATAGTAATGAGTAAAATAATCGGAATTGTATAAGTAGTCAGTCCCGCTTGTTGTTCTTTTGATCCTCGAATCGTTGGCGGGAATTGTTTGGGTTCCGTTACCCCAATCAACATAAAAGGATAAATTGCTGAGATTGACAGATTGTGATATTCTAAAACTCATCAGACTAATATCAACCTGTACGCCCTGAGCATTTGCATTGGCGCAATAACCGTTTGGATATTGTATGTCCACCATAGAACCTCCAGGCCCCCAGAGTTCGCATTGCGCTTTGACACTGTTGCTACTCATTATAAGGATACCCGCAGTCAATCCAATTTTCAAAAATCGTTTGACATTAACAAAAACAGAATGGTCAGTTTGTATCATCACTCTCAAACTTATATAATTATGAACCGAACCCACATAATATTGACAACAATATACGATTAGGTATCTGTTCACGCAACATACACTTTAATATACTTTTGTACGAAAAAACCGAAAAAAGGTTACAAATTTATTGAATTAATGTAAACTACAAAATAAAAACCGTTTGCAACACTGAATATTTTCTCACCTTTGTTTTCAACAGATGATATTTTTTCACACATCATTCTTCAGTTTTCTTTCTTCACTCACTTTTGCAACACCTCCCGTTACTGCAAATTTCATGGCATCCTTCGGCGAAATATCAAGCGGGGTGACATTTTCAGATGGTACAATAAACAAATCGCCAGACCAGCTGTAGGACTGGGGAAAATAAACTGCAACCTTATCTTTGGCTTTCAATTCCGCAAGGTCGGTTTGTGTAACAAATCCTACTCTTTCCAGATCAAATGAACTACTTAACTTCACCAGAACTGGATGCGTAAACTTTTTTTCTTTGCCCAGGAAGGCTTCAATAAAATCTTTGGCGGTAGTGTAGATGGTCTGTAAAAAAGGGGTTTGTTTCAGAAAGTTGGAGACATACGTTTTTACGGGTTGGGCAATTACCGTTTGTCCGACATATCCCAATAAAGTAACCAGCACCACAATGATTACAAGTCCCAACCCGGGTATATCCACACCAAACCACGATTGAATGGACGAACGCAAAAAACCATCGAAGAAACCGAACAATCCATAAAGAATAAATATGGTAATCCCCAATGGTGTGATATACAATAACCCTTGCAGGAAATAATTTACAAATCGACGTTGTAACGGCTTACGAGAAAACTTATATGACATAACTATTTAAGATTCAAAGATTTCTGTATTAGAAAATACACCGCAAATTAGGAAATTTTTGGTATCAATCCACAAATATTTTCTAACCTGCATTATTCATTTTAAAAATAAAAAGTCCTTAAATTATTGAAAATCAGTGGAATAATTACTGTTTTTGCACTGGAAAAACCCAAGAAAGAACTTTTTCAACGGGCAAAAATAGTAAAAAATATAGACACAAACCCTACATCAGACAAACTATTTCCGTCGGCTATAAAGATACCGATGACAGAGATTTATTGCGTGTAGCATAAAGATAATAAAATCATGCATCTTCAGTTTGATACAAAAAAATTTCATCTGTTTCGGCCCGTGCGACATGCAGTGCAACAATCTGTCTCCAAGATATTCAACACGGATAATAGTTATTATTACGATTAGTACTTAATGCTATACAAAACGCTTGTCAGACTTTTTACCGGTTCCTCTGTCATACTGGGGCCGCTTTTTCCAAAATCATTGTACAGTCTTAATGCTGCCGATAATGTGATGCTCATAATTCCGTTAACACTCATTTCGGTTAAGAGTGTGTTTTGGGCGCCACAAGCCGTAAATTCGTGGCTATTATCAGGATAGCTTGCCTCCCAAGCTTCCCAGTACGCATTCTTTGTCGTCGAATTTGAAAAAATATAAATCTTTCCGGCAACTTCATCATCACCAATTTTTTTAGCAACATGCCAAACAACCTCAAGATTTTTGGAATCAATTTTACTGTCATACGCATTTGTCGAAGTAACCGCATATCCAGCCGCACGATACGCCGCTTCAACATCCTGGGCTGTTATTTTTCCATCATCCTTTTTCGCGCACGAGATCATTCCAATAATCGCAACAACTATTACCATCGCTGGTATGAATCCTAACTTTTTCATTCTATCATTCTTTTTAAATTAATAATCATTATACGATATTCATTCCGTTTTGTTTCTAAAACCTTAAATTTATAACATTTCTTTGGCCAAAAATTCCTATAAGTCTCTTTTTGGTACTTTTACGTTTTCGCCCTCTTTTCAAAATTTTCGGTATCTACGGGTCTTGAGTAGCTCTCTCTAACTTGCCCAAAATTTAAAAGTATCTTTTTTCTCGCAATTGAAGGAATGTAGTAAATCGCGACGCAAGCAAGTATCTCATCCCGCGAATTAACGGTTTTTAAATCCTCATGGCGTCCTATGCACTGGCGCCTCTAAAATTGATATGCCTGCAATTATCTCCCCTGCGTCCGTCACAATCTATTTCAATATCCCTACTTCCCTTAACTTCAAAATCCTGTCAACTGACAACCTGTTTTCGCTGTACAGTTTTAAACTTCTTTGTTTCCATTGTTGTATGGCCTTGTTTCTCCTTTCCCCTGTTTTCCATTCCTCTAATTGTTTTTCCCAGTTGTCGTCTTTCGTTTGAGCAACGTCAAAAGGAAAATTTATCCCAACTAACTTTTCGTACTTTGCCTCTGTCAGTTTTCCGGTCTTAAACTCCCGTTTGTTATCTGCTATCCAACTGCTGATGATATCGTTTTTCTCACCTTTTTGATACGATTCAAAATTTATTTCCCATTCATTGCCTTTCCCCCGCTTGTGTGTATCAGCCTTTTTCCCATTTTCATCTTTTTTCCTGGTGATTCCAAACGGAAAATTAATCTGCATTAATTTTTCTTTCTTTTCTTCTGTCAGTTCTCCGGTCTTGTACTGCTGTCTGTTTTTTGTTACCCAATTGTATATTGCGTAACTTCTCTCGCCTTTGAGATATTGTTCAAGATTTCTCTTCCATTTTTCGCCTGTTTTCCTCTTTGCTGGCGCTTTCGTTTGCTCTTGTGTCGATTCATCTTTTTCCGGTTCTGTTCCCTGCTTCAGCTCACGTTTCTTTCTTTGCTTCTTTTCCGGTACCGGTTCCAGTATCGGCTCCGGTTTTTGGTCTGTAACCAAAATCGGTTCTGGTTCCTTGGACGGTTCTAATTCAAACTCAAACTGTGTGATGGAAAACTTGCAAGTTTTCTTTTCCATTCGTTCCACATTCAAACGATAACAAGGACATACTGGGTGTTCAAATACTGCGCATACAGTTCCGTAAAGCCACCAATCCCCGCTGTCATACTTTACCTTATCCCCTACTTTATATCTCATAGATACTTTTGTGTTAAAATTTTTTGCAATATTACTTATTTTTTTCATACAATCTATCATTATACGCAAGAAAAATTACCGTTTTTTGAACGCAGCGTCCCCCATTCCAAATATCACCACTTTTTTATGCATTTTTACAGATTTTCATCTGTTTCAAAAGGTGGGAAACTTGCGTTTACACCAATCTCTTTATCAATGCTTCTCGGTGGCCCGGCAACAAATCCATCACCGGTATTTCAGGCATGGTGTAAGCTCCAGGCTGTTGGTGCATGGCAGCACGTCCACAGGCCGTCATGATTTGCGCAGTGAGCGCCGGACCGTTAATTTTCATGTGAAACTCGAACAATTGGTTATGGGCAACACTCGAAACGCCTTTACGTTCAATCAGCACTCCGTGTCCTACATCGAGCAGAGCATTTACATCATCAACCCGTATTACTACAGTGTGATCCTTAGTAAAATAGGCGTCAGTTTTTATGGCCTGCTCCACTTCGGCAAAATCAGCGCTGGGTTCAAGTTCCACGTATACCATCCTGCGATGCAGGCCCGTTCCTGTGGGAATGGTCATCGAAAGGGCATTACGGACGCCTGTTTTCGACTTTGCCGCTACCGTGTGTCCCATGCTCATGCCTGGCCCAAAGTTGGTGTAGGTAATTCCTCTCGGCGCCATAACTTCCATCAAGGTACGTACTATTGAATCACTGCCAGGATCCCATCCTGCTGATACAATAGATACCGTACCATACTTCTTGCATGCCCTGTCTAATTGTTGGCGGAGGTTCCACAGTGCCTCGCCGTGAATGTCAAAACTGTCGACAGTGTTGACGCCCAATTTTAGATATTGCTCTGCTATTGCGGGAATACTACGGGAGGGACAGCACAGTAGTGCTACATCTATTTTTCCCAAATCCTCTACATGGCTTACCATTCGTTCTCCTGCCAACGCATTAAATGCCCCGCTTACTGTTTTTAAGCGGTTTATTTCTTCATTCGTCTCTACAACCCCTGCAAACTTCATATCAGATGATGCACGAACCGCGTCAACTGCAGATTTCCCTATATTGCCGTATCCAACCACGGCTGTTCTGATTTTTGATACCATCTTTTTTTTATTTACAATTCATTCCATATTCTCTGAATCCATCACAATGGTTACCGGACCGTCGTTGATTAACGCCACTTTCATATCGGCGCCGAAAATACCGGAAGCAAGGGGCTTTCCCAACAGTTCGCCTAAGTGTTCCATAAAATTATGGTACAATGGTTCACTGATTTCCGGAGGGGCAGCCCGTATGAACGACGGCCGATTGCCCTTACGAGTGGAAGCATGAAGCGTAAATTGACTAACAGCCAATATTTCACCGCCCACATCTAAAACGGACAAATTCATTTTGCCTTCTGCGTCGGAAAAAATACGCATGTTTACAATTTTGGCGCATAACCGTTCAATGGACTTTTCAGTATCAACCTCTTCAAATCCCACCAAAATCATCAGTCCATATCCGATTTTCGAATGGATTTTCCCGTCGATAGTTACTGACGCTTCACTAACCCGTTGAATAACTGCACGCATTCGCCTCAGGGCAAAAGATCATTCATGGTAACTACAGGAACATCTTTTCCGTCAGGCACTTTCAATCCGGGACGATCGTCCTGAAATACATACCCTTCATTCTCTTTCAAAGACCACACAATTGGTGCAAGACAAAGGACGGCAGTTTTGAATCCCTGCATCGTAGCGCCCGGATTTCCTGTATGCGCCGAATTTCCTGCTTCGTTTTCGATGACGAACGGTTTATCGAAACCTGCTTCCATCAGTGTTTCGAGGAATGCCCTCCAGTCCATGCTGTCGTATCCGCCAAACCCCGGAAGCATGGCCTCGTAGGGATACCTGTCCCATTCGTGTTGTGCCACAGGAACTCCGGCCTTTTGTGCCAGTTCGTCGTTTACATATTGTTTTGGATACATGGCGCCCCAATAGATACTTGACTGATTCCGCAGGTTTCGTGTTGCTTTTACATGCACTCTGTGCAGCCTGTTGAAGTCTGTAGCCTTGATGACATCCACCGGATTGATGTGTTGCCAGATGTCGTGCGACGGGTCGTATGTTTCGCCGTGCGCCATGCTTGGAATCAAGGCGTACATCAATTTCCGCGCGGCAAGCGTACCGGGCAGGTTGTTGAATGTTACAGGCCATGTGCGCGAACGCCAGCCTTCCATCGGACAGTTTTCGTAAATAACCGTAACGCCCAGGTCTTCTGCATATTTCACTATCGGTGCAAAAACGCGCTGATATTCGTAAAGATTCTTTTCGAATCCGCCGTCCTGCACACCTAATTCATCGTTGTAACCTACAAATGTTCCCACTTTCACGTCGTTAATATCGCCACCGCAAAGGTGGGCTATCCGAATCAGTTTCAGCAGATGGTTTTGGTTTGTTACTCTTTCTGTGGGGTCTCCGCCAATCAGGTTGACGTATGACCCGACAGAAAATCGCAGTTCTTCACGCCCAAACAATTCCAAAAGCTGTTTTGCCTGGTCGGGGCCGAAATTATCATAATCAAGGTGGGTAGCCACATGGTCGCTTCGGGAACTGTCCTGCGGGAATACACATAACTCCAAACCCTGTACGCCAGCCTCTTTTGCCTTGTCAATAATCTGGCTCAATACCAGCGGTTTAAATGCGGACGTCATCATCCAAATTTGATTGTTCATGGTTTTTTGATTTATATATTTTAGATATTTCAACTCAAAAAAAGTATTCCGTAAAGTACCGGAATCAGTATACCTGCCAATAAATACCACTTACCGGAACCGGCAATACTTCTTTTTCCTTTAACAATAAATATTCCGCTTACCGCTAAAAAAATGAGTGCGCCGGCATAGAAATCAGCGACCGGACTCCATCCCTTTACTTTATTGTAATGGAGGCGGTTAATCCAATAAATCAAATCACGCTTTTTGTGTACTTCAAAATTCAAACTTCCGGTGGATGATTGATATATCCCTATTCCTCCTTCTAAAAACACGCGCAAGCGGTTTTCGTCCATCCGCATAATTCTTTTCAGGGGTGGTAAGGTTTTATCAGTTTGCCAGGCAACTGAAAGATCGGATTCTGTCAAATTTTCCGGTAATTGAATGGTTTTTACTTCGGTTTTGAATGCGGGATTTCTCGTATCCAAATGATTGAGCAGGATACCAGAAATACCATATATTAAACTGATACCCACCACAAAAAAACCTAAATCACGGTGAATAACCCTTAAAAGGCGCGTTAATTTCATTATTACTAATCCAAAATCTCGTATTTCAGACCATCCATGTAATAAATGACATAATAATCTTTATTATTGTCAGCCATCCATTGACGCCACTCGCCAATATTACTTAATTCGGCTGCACAAGCTTCAGGTTCTGCTCCTTCTTGCTGCAATTGTTTTACATCATTTTCCATTTCATCAATAAAATCCTGGTTTAAGCGTTGTTCCTTGAGAATGCCGGTGATGGACAATTTGGAGCCAATCAGTTCAGACGAAAAACTTTCGATTTCGCCTTCAGCTTCTACTCGAAGGGAGGTTTTTTGTGATTCGCCTACAATAATACACCTTTTCCCGGAATGCATACAGGTGTGTGTAACATATCCGACTACCGTTAGCGTATCGTTCACTGCCTGCTCGGCTACGGCCAAAAGATTGTCTAATTCAAAAGCCGGAACGGATGTATCTCCCTGATTTTTACCACCAGAACACGAAAATAATGCTAAAGCAAACACTGCTAATAAAAAAAACTGTCTCATTTTTATAAAATTTATATAATAGAAAACAAATATTACCGGACAAAAGTAAGATAATTATTTCAAAACTGCAACTGCGACAAATAAAAAATCTTCATTCATATTTTTTTAGTATCTTTGTTTTTTTTCAAGAGCCGAATGAATACAATACATGTCAAATTGGAAAAATTGCAACAGACACTCAAAGAGCTGGATAGCGTAGCTGTCGCTTTTTCGGGCGGGGTCGATTCCACCTTCTTGCTGACAGTAGCCCATCGGGTGCTCGCCGACCGGGTGCTTGCCCTCACAGCCCTGTCGGGTTTATTTCCTGCACGCGAAATGGATGAGGCACGCGAGTTTGCTGCTGCAAAAGGTATCTGTCATATCGTGTACGAAATGGATGAATTTGCCATTACGGGCTTTGCCGAAAACCCCGAAAATCGTTGCTATCTTTGCAAAAAGAATCTGTTTTCCCATTTCCGGAAAATTGCTGACGAGCAAGGAATATCATATTTGGTGGAAGGCTCAAATGTGGACGATGATGGCGATTATCGTCCCGGAATGCAGGCCATCAAGGAACTCGCAATAATCAGTCCTTTGCGGGAAGCAGGTTTAACAAAAGCAGAAATACGGCAATTATCACATGAAATGGGATTACCCACATGGGATAAACCATCATTTGCCTGTCTCGCCTCTCGATTCCCTTACGGGGAAACCATCACACGCGAAAAACTCAAAGCTGTTGAAATTTCCGAACGGTTGTTGTTCGACCTTGGTTTCAGACAGGTAAGGGTAAGGCGCCACGGCAATCTGGCGCGAATTGAGGTTAGCCCCGATGAAATGGAAAAACTGATGCAGCCCGCCATTCGCGAAAAAATATATACGGAGTTCAAACAGGCGGGATTTACTTATGCAGCCCTCGACTTGCACGGTTATCGCACGGGAAGTATGAATGAAACGCTTTTCACCGGTTAAAATCCTGCTTTTATCGGGAAAACGATTATCTTTGCAGAATATCTGTTCTCTGCCGCAAAGAGTCCGCGTATCTTTGCATCATCAAATTTTTTATTGTTTAACAAATTAAATCTTTATCAAAATGAGACGGAATAGAATAAAAATGAGTTCAGTAATCTGCGGATTATTGTTTTTGGCGGCGGGAGTGTTGCTGTTCGCCTTTAATTCGGGACTTTTGCCCGATTATAAGTATATCGTATTCTCGTGGCAGATGCTGCTGATTGCGATAGGTTTTGTTTTCCTGTTTTCACGGGACAAATGGGTTGCAGGCGTTATCCTGTTGCTGGTTGGCGGATTTTTCCTGCTGCCCAAGTTGAATATCGAACGGCTCGATTTTATTACACAAAACGGTTGGGCGATTGGATTAGCCATCATTGGCGTATTCGTTATTTTCAGAGCCATTTGGGGCAAAAATTTTCTCTACCGTACAGAATGGCATTGCTCGAAAAAGGGATGGGATGCACATGGTTGGAGGCAACACAAAGACGAATCGGGACATATTGATTATAACTGTGTGTTTACCGGAGGAAAGAAAATATTGGACACTAAAAATTTCAGAGGCGGCGAAATTAATAATGTATTCGGCAGTATGGAAGTAGACCTGTCGGAAGCGCAAATGGCTGAAGGTGTTCATTTTCTTGAAATTAATTCGGTTTTCAGCGGGGTCGTCCTTTATATTCCTATTGAATGGAATGTTGAAATACGGCAATCATCTCAAGTGTTTGGTAATTTTGTGGATAACCGTCCCAAGCCAAGTTTCAAAGTGGACGAAAAGAGGACGCTGATTATTGAAGCAAATGCAGTGTTTGGCGGCGGAGAAATCAAATGTAAATAGTTTTGAACAAAAATCCAATATTGGGCAATTACAGGTCCCAGATGCTTTATGCGGGCATCTGGGCGCTTGTTGTCATCTTACAATCGGTGGTGGTGTACTTGTCCACTACCGATTTGTCTTTGGGGTATATTTTTGCCGATTCCCTAATATTCGGCCTCATTTTTTCCTTCATTGTCACACTGTTATGGTATCCGGTACGTTTCAATCAATGGGAACGAAGAACGTGGCATTTCAATCTTGTGGCGCATTTTTCGCTGGCTTGCATGGTTGTTTTCTGTTGGCTGTTGACAGGTTTTGTGATTTGCTTCATCATTGGCTGGGGTAATTCATACTACTATCGTTTCCTGACCCTGTCTCTGTCCTGGAAAGTGCTCGAAGGTATCCTGTTTTATACGGTAGCTGTGCTGGTATATTATTTGTATGTATACGTAGAACAGTTGAAAGAAAAAGCTGCTAATGAGTTATATCTGAACAAATTGCTTAAGGACGGGGAGTTAAACCTACTGAAGTCGCAAATAAACCCTCATTTTCTGTTCAACAGCATGAATTCGGTTAATTCGCTGATAAATAAGAATCCTGAACAGGCGCAAAAGATGCTGGTTGCCCTGTCCGATTACATGCGTTATGCTGTTCTGTCTACAAAACGCGAGTATTCAGATATTGCCGGCGAAATGGAAAATATCGCACGATATTTATCCATCGAGCAACTGCGCTTTGGCGACAAGCTATTGTACGAAACGGATATCGACCCCTCCTGTCATAATATGGAAATACCGGCCATGCTGTTGCAGCCGCTGTTTGAAAACGCCATCAAACACGGTGTTTATGAAAGTTTGGAAACTGTCTGTATTGTAGTGAGAATCAATAAAGACCGCCAACATTTAAATATCGAGATAAGTAATGATTTCGATGAAGAAGGCGTTTCGCAAAAAAAGGGTTCGGGAACAGGATTGCAGAATATTCGTGATCGGTTGCGGTTGCTGTACGGAATATCTGCGGTCATGCAGGCAAAGGGGGAAAACGGCGTGTTTACGGTGGTATTGAAAATACCGGTGAAACACAACCAATCATTTACAGGATAAGTCAAACAGACAGTACAATCCAAATAGCTTTTAATCATACACCGTCCAACCCTTAGCCACTGCAATACTTTTGTTGCATTCGTTTGTCCCGGAGCCATCACGCTCTAAACCGTTGGAGGATATGTCTAATGTCCCGGAAGACACAATGGGCAGCGATGTCAATAAGGTGTCCAAAGAACCCGCCGTAATATAATTTTCACCACAATCCAGAAAATTAAGATTGCCATGTTTATTTATGTTCAGTGATGTTAATTGATTTCCCCTGCAAGCAAAATATTCCAATTTTGTAAGTCCGCTTACGTTCAGTGATGTTAATTGATTATTGTAGCAATGTAATTTTCTCAACCCGAAAAGTTTACTCATGTTCAATGATGTTAGTTCATTGTCTGCACAATGCAACATTCCCAACTTTGTAAGTCCACTTATGTTAAGCGTTTTTAATTGATTCTCATTGCAAATCAAACTTGTGATATTGTCGCCGGTGATGGTGATGGTATGCAGTGTATCGTTTTCATATTTGTAATCAAATACTAACCCCATATCATTTTCACCAAACGTTTTTGTTTCTCTGGGTGTGCCGTCGCCCCAATCGATTGTAGCAAAGCCACTACCACCCAACCCAATCTTTAGTTCGGCTTTCGCCGTTGTCATGGTGATTAACTTTGGTTGATCTTCTTTGCGGACAACAAAAATAAAAAGCAGGATCAATGCAACTGCCAAAAAAAGTAGGATTATTTTTTTCAATTCTTTCAATATTAAATTAACATTAAAGGCACAAACACAAATTATATGCCAAAAATATTTTTTTTACTATTTGTAATAAAAAAAATGTACATTTGTATTTATGAAAGATTACCCTTTTCTAAAGCAAATATCGGAAACAGAGCAGGAAAAATACCATGCGGAAGTGGGGCATTTTCAAATGAACCACGAAGGGGAAAAGATTTGCGGAGATGTATTTTTGTCGAAACGAATCCCTGAAGAGAACAGGGTATTATGCGTTCTGTCGGACGGTATGGGGCATGGCGTGCGGGCAAATGTGCTGGCGACGCTTACGGCAACCATTTCGCTCAATTTTTCGATGGAGCACAAAGACGCCAACGCACTCGCGGGTATGATCATGAAAGCCCTGCCTGTTTGCAGCGAAAGAAAGATTAGTTATGCAACTTACACCATCATAGATATTTTTATTGAAAGTGACGTCGTTTCCATTTTGGAATACGATAATCCTCAAACATTGATTTTGAGAGGGAACAGGATTTATGAGCCGCAATGGATGCACGTAAAATACAATGGCGACGTCAAGGATAAACGGGTCATGAATTTAAAAAAATGTTCCTATATTCCTCAAATAGAAGACCGTATTGTTTTTTGTTCGGATGGAATCACCCAGTCGGGGTTGGGAAATGGCATTACAATGGGTTGGGGAAGAAATAATTTAATACAATTTGTCAGGGATATTATTAAAACAACGCCGGACATTTCGGCTGCCGACCTTGCCGAAAGAGTGGTCAAACGCGCTGCGGCAAATGATTTGTATACGCCCAAAGACGACCTCACTTGCGGTGTGGTTTATTTCCGGCAACCCCGAAAAGCGATATTGTGTACAGGTCCCCCCTTCAATCCCGAACAAGACAATGAATTTGCGACCATCTTGAAAAACTTCAACGGGAGAAAGATTGTCAGCGGAGCCACCACAACGGAAATCATCTCAAGAGAATTGGGAAGAACCGTGACGAATGAAGAACGCACAGACCCTGCATTGCCTCCAAGTTCTAAAATGAAGGGTGTTGACATCGTTACGGAAGGAGTGCTGACTTTGAGTAAAACGACCTATATGCTGAACAATCTCAACCTTAATTCCAACATACAGTTTGGGAAAGGTCCTGCCGACCAAATTTGTAAGTTATTATTGGATACCGACGAGATATATATTCTGGTTGGAACAAAAATCAACGAAAGTCATCACGACCCGACTTTGCCGGTAGAAATAGAAATCCGTAAAACCCTGATTCAGCGATTAACCAAGGTGTTGTCGGAAAAATTTATGAAAGTAGTGATCATAAAATATATGTAATTGAAATGGGGAAGCAGGGAAAATCGGGGAAGCAGGGGAAAATGGGTAGAAAGTAAATTTAGATTAGAGAATATAGAAATAAAAATAAAAAAATGGGAAATTATAAACGTTTTGAAGATTTAGAAATCTGGAAAGAAGGGATGGAAATCTGCAAAGATGTGTATGTCTTGCTAAAAGAATGTAATGATTTTGGATTGAAAGACCAAATGCAAAGGGCTGCCGTTTCTATTCCTTCCAATATCGCTGAAGGCTATGAACGCAATGGCGTGAAGGACAGGCAACGGTTTATGTATATTGCAAAAGGCTCGTGCGGCGAACTTCGTACACAATTATATTTAGCCATTTTTCTGAAATATTTTGATTCCGAACAAGGAAACATCCTAATTAGTCGTGTTGCAAAATTAAGCATCATGATTTACAATTACATTCAATTTCTTGATAAACAATAAACATAAAAGCCATGTCAACTTCCCCCTTTTCCCCTGCTTCCCCCATTTCCCCCATTTCCCCCATTTCCCCTGCTTCCCCCATTATTAAGTTAGATCGAAGCAAATGCAAAGCATGTTATTCCTGTGTCAGGACATGTCCCGTTAAAGCCATTCATGTTCGCGGAAATACTGTGTTTCCCTACATCGAAGAGAGCAAATGTATTCTTTGCGGCACGTGTATAGGTACATGCGCTTACGACGCCATTACTTATTTCGACTCTAAAAAGAATGTCAAGCAATTGTTAAATTCCAAAGAGAAAGTGGTTGCGATATGCGCTCCGTCCATTGCCGGAGAATTTGACGATATTACGGATTTTCGCAAATTTGTCAAAATGATTCGCCTGCTTGGTTTTTCGTACGTGACGGAGATGGCGTTTGGCGTGGATATCATTGCCGAAAAATACAGGAAACTCACGCATGAAGAATTTAACGGAAAATATTATATCACAAGTTGTTGTCCTTCAATTGTTCAATTGATAGAAAAAATCTATCCGGAACTTATCGGGAATTTGGTGCCCTACGTTTCGCCTATTGCCGCCTGCGCCATCGTTGCCCGAAAAATATATGGAAACGACCTGAAAGTTGTGCACATCACACCCTGTGTCGCAGCGAAAAAAAATGTGGACAAATATACCGGATTAACTAAAATAAACGAAGTGCTGACGTTTAAAGAATTGCGGGAATTATTTGACGAATTTCAAATCAGCGAAACTTTTAGCGAATATTCCGATTTCGATGAACCTTTGGGATTTAGAGGGAGCATGTACCCGATTTCGCAAGGTTTTTTAGAAGCGACAAATTTAGATATCAGTCTGTTAAAAGAAAATACCATTACGATTGAAGGCAAAAGTTCTGTTCGTGCCGTCAAACAATTTTTGGAGCATTATAATATCATCAGGCATAATTTTAACATTTTCTTCTGCGAGGGTTGCATCATGGGACCCGGCACTTCCGAAGGCGGAGAAAAATACAAACGCTACGCATTGGTTAAAGACTATATTATCAAACGTTTGAAGAACTTCGACGTGGAAAAATGGGTAGATCACATGGATCTGCACTCCAAATACGATGCATTAAAGGCAAATTTTACCGAAAAAAAATACGAATTGCCACCCCCCGATGAGTTTGAGACAAAAATTGCGCTCAATCGCATTACCAAACGGAACAATAATAAGGAAGTGAATTGCAGAGCCTGTGGATTCGACAAGTGCATAGATCTGGCACGCGCCATTGCGCAAAATACGGCGATCCCCGAAATGTGCGTCACAAATGTTCAAATCGGCAATCGCGAAACATCGCATACGTCAAAAGTATTGGCAGAAGAATTGGAAATGGTTAAAAATGAATTAAATACAACCAAAACAACACTCGATGAAACCAAAGAATTGCTGTTTACCAAAAATGAAGCGCTATCTATTTTCGTGAGAGGATTGAGTGCAGGTATTGTTTTTTGCGATGAAAATCTGAAAATTGTAGAATCCAATCTTGGTTTCATTGAAATTCTGGGTGAAGAAGTAAAAGATATTCACGATGTTATTCCCTATCTCATTGGCGCAGACCTCAAAACATTATTGCCGTCCGTTCTGATTACTCAATTCCAGTTCATATTGAATCACGACGAAACCGACATCAACAGAGATGTGGAGATAGAAGGAAAATGGGTCAATATATCTATTTTTCAATTAATTCCACGAAAATTGGTAGGGGCGGTATTTCGTAACTTACACTCCAAAGAAGAACGTCCCGAAGAAATCATTCACAGGGTGACCGAAGTGATTGAAGAAAATTTGCGGCAAGTGCAGCAAATCGGATTTATCCTTGGCGAAGGCGCCGCCAAAACGGAAAAAATGCTTAACTCGATCATTAAGTCATACGAGTAAAGGGTGTACCATGATGCAACACATATTTACAGGGAATACAAAACCATATATTCTATTGATTTTGTTATGTATGGCAGTTTTTTCGACTGCTGTTGCCGACAAGGCAAATGTGGTGAATTTTCACCATAGCGACTACCGGGCAGCAAACAAAAATTGGTCGATTGCGCAGGACGGCGAAGGCGTCACGTATTTTGGCAACGATAACGGACTGTTGGAATTTGACGGCGTCAGGTGGCGTTTGTACAAGCCGCCTCATGACAAGTTGGTGCGGGCGGTGACAGTTGCCTCTGATGGATTGATTTTTACAGGCGGTTACGAAGAATTTGGTTTTTGGAGAAGGGATATAAGCGGCGGATTGACCTACCAGTCGTTGAGTGATCAATTTAAAAACAGTTTTCGTAACGACGAAATCTGGAAAATATGGACGGATGATTCGTTGGTATTTTTTCAGTCGTTCAGCAATGTTTATATTTACGACAGGCAAACCGTTAAAATAGTTAATCCCGGAAAAAATATCCTTTTCCTGCTGAAAGTACGCGAAGAATATTGGCTGCAAGCCATGGGCGGCGCTTTGTACCGAATGTCAAAAGATGGAATATTTACAGAAATTGAAGGAAGCAGTCAGTTTGCCAATACCGAAATACGGGTCATCCTGCCTTTTGGCGAAAAAGATTACCTGATTGGAACTTCAACGCGAGGGATTTTTATTTATGACGGCGCCGGATTCAAGCCGTGGAACGTTGATTTTTCGCGGCAAGTGATTCCATTCGAACTCAATAATGGGATTTTGGGATGGAATGGTCACTACTATTTTGGGACGATTCTTAACGGTTTATACGAGGTGAGTAGCGGGGGTAAGGTGGTGAATCACTGGTCGGCTGATAACTACATGCAAAACAGCACGGTACTCTCAATCTACGGGGATAAACTTGGGAATATATGGGTGGCGCTCGATCGTGGCATCAGTTTTGTTCAATACCTGACTGACATGGACTGTTATATTGACCCTCAAGGCAAGGCAGGAACAGTATATTCGGCGGCGTTTTACAATGGGATGCTGTATTTGGGTACCAATCAGGGCGTATTTCTGACTTCGCAGGATGAATTGAAAAGTCCCGATACTTTCCGCGAATTGAAACTGTTAGAGGGTACGCAAGGGCAGGTGTGGGATATGGCAGAAGTGGACGGACAGTTGTTTGTCGGTCACAACAAGGGATTGAGAATGATTGGCAAGAACAATGCATCTGAAACGATGGATGGCATTGCAACGGGAGTGTACAAAATCAAAAAAATCAATTATGCGGACAATGATTACCTCTTTTTGGGTACTTACGTAAACGCACGAATCATGAAGCAGGAGCATGGCAGTTGGAAATTGCTGGAAAACGCCGATTTGACCGCATTACAGGAACCTGTTACCCATATCGAACGCGATCATATCGGCAACATTTGGTTGGAACATGCCCACAAAGGCGTTTATCGCTGTGTCTTTTCGGAAGATATGTCGCAATTGAAGTCTGTGCATTTTTACGGTGCGCATGGAACAGAACGGTTACGGTTGTTCAAAATAGGCGAACGGGTCATTTTTTCGGCAAACGACAGTACTTTTGTCTACGACGATAACAGTGACAGAATTGTGTTTCACGAAGGGTTGAACCGTTTTTTCAAAGACGTCAGGGAATTGAAGAATATNACGCCGGTATCGGCAAANCGTTTCTGGGCGGTGACCACCANCAACCTGTATCTTGTCAGGACCGACGGGCAAAATTTTGAAGTAGAATNCAGTTATCATCTTGAAAATAAAAANCTTGCATTGGTCAACGATTACGAAAACGTTGTCCGCCTCAATGANACATTAAGCCTTGTCTGTTTGGACAGGGGGTTTTTGCTTCATTCGGTAACCGGNGCTNCACAGCATGGTACGCTTGCGCCTCCCCGTCTGCGTTCGGTTTCAGCGTCCGACTTTGCCAAAGAAACGGTTTATCTTGACCTGTTGTCAATGCAAGGGCGCCGTTTAAATTTCAGGAAAAACACNATTTTGTTCGACTTTTTTGCTACGGATGCTTTCCCAAGAAATCTGTTTTTTCANTATCGGCTCGATGGGATGGATGCGGAATGGACTACTCCGGCGCATATTCACGAAGCGCTGTTTGAACGCTTGCCATCCGGTAACTATACTTTTCATTTACGGACATGCGACCATCTGAATAATTGTTCCGAACCGGTTATTTTTTCGTTCAGCATATTACCGCCCTGGTATCGCTTACCTTTGGCTTATGTGATGTATGTGGTTGTTTTCATGGCTATGTTGGTGATTGCGTGGAATCTTTGGTTAAAACGGCTGCGCAATCAACATCTGTTGAAAGTTCGCTTACGCGAGGTGCAACGCCTCCGACGATTGAACGACGAATTGCGAAAGGAAATTGATGATAAAAATTCGGAACTGTTGACGCAAACCACATACAACATACAAAAGAGCAAGGATTGGAACACGTTCCTGATTCAATTTGAACTGAAATATGCAGACTTTTTCAAGCATATCAAAACCGATTATCCCCACCTGACGCCACAAGACCTGAAATTGTGCGCCTGCCTGAAACTCAATCTATCGTCAAAAGACATCGCCTCGCTAATGAGTATTTCTCTGCGCGGCGTGGAAAACAGCCGCTATCGCATACGCAAAAAATTGGGGTTAATGTCGGAACAAAACCTGACGGAATTTTTTATGAAATATTGAAGGAAATACCAATATTTTATAAGTTTTTTAATTTCTCAAGTAGCATCAAATAAATCTATTACGTCAATTTGGCGTACTAATAATGAGGTGCAAAATGATACCATTAGTATTTGAAGTGAGGCAAAAAATGAACAATTAATCAAATAGAGTGTATTTTTGTCCCATCAAACTTTAACGACAAAATAACCGTTTATGTTTTCGAAAAGAATACATATTATATTGTTCATCCCGATTGCCTTCATTTTCATGCAGGCGCGGGGAACGGGTCTATTTGAGGCAGGCATCAGTCTGCCGGTAATGGCTCAACTCTCTGTTACCGGTACGGTTAGCGACGATGCTGGCGACCCGTTGCCGGGTGCAAGCGTTATTGTGAAGGGTACGACCATCGGTACGACAACCAACCTTGACGGTATTTACCAGATAAACGTACCCGACGCAGATGCGATATTGCAGTTCTCTTTTGTGGGTTTTATCACACTCGAGGAAATAGTGGGCAATCGTCGTGAGATAAACGTTCAATTACAGGAGGTAGCCCAACAATTTGAAGAAGTGGTTGTTGTGGGTTATGGCACACAAAAAGTCAAAGACCTGACCGCGCCCATTTCGGTGGTGCGCGGCGAAGATTTATCCAAGCAGTTAACCGCCAATCCCTTGTCGGCGTTGCAAGGGAAAGTGTCGGGCGTACAGATCATCAACAGTGGAGTGCCGGGCGCTGCTCCGGGCGTAAAGATTCGCGGAATAGGCTCCATCGGCGATTTTGCGAACCCGCTCTATATTGTGGATGGCGTTTTTGTCGATAACATCGACTTTCTGAACAGTGGCGACGTCGAATCCATGAACATCCTGAAAGACGCTTCGGCGGCAGCCATCTACGGTGTTCGCGCTGCAAACGGCGTGGTACTTATCACCACAAAAAAGGGTACCAAAGGCAAAATGAGCGTGGTATACGACGGCTATGCGGGCGTTCAGGTTCCTGTCAACATCATGCCTTTGACCAACCGCGAACAATATGTGGAACTGTTGAACGAAGCCAACAAAAATACCTCCGGCTACGCGCCTAAAAACACGGCAAACTATCCCGCAAGTACCGACTGGTACCGCGAGTTGGTGCGCAACGCCGCCATGCACAGTCATTCGTTAGATGTAACGGGCGCTACCGACGTTTCCAATTATTCGCTGGGCGTCAACTATTTCTTTCAGGACGGAATCATGAACAGCAAAAACGATTACGAGCGTTTCAACATTCGCGGTCGTTTTGACCAGACGGCGTCCGACTGGTTGAAAATAGGCATGACAACGTTAGTTTCGTCATATACGCAATATTTGCCGAATAATGACGCGGTTTTCGGTTCTGCTTTTGTTAATCCGCCCGTTTATTCTATTTATGACGATAATAACGCCGCCGCATATCCGGTAGGATTCGCTTCGCCGCAAACCTACGGATTCAGTAACTCTTACGGAAATCCTTTTGCTGCCGCATATTACAACAATCATCGCGAGAAGGGCATCAAAACGATAGCGTCTGCTTATGCCGAAATCAGCCTTTTTTCCGAAAAACTGAAATTGAAATCGGCGTATAATCTGAATTTCAATCAGTGGGGAAATCAAAATTATCAGCCCGAAAATTTTGTGGGCGGCTCGCAGGGGTTGAGGGAATCGAGGTTAGACAAGACTTTCGGCGTTCTCTCAAAACAGATTCTCGACAATACGCTTACCTATTCGGATGTTGTTGAAAGACATCGTTTTTCGGTGATGTTGGGGCAGTCGCTGCGTATTGAAAAAGGAGGCAATATTCGCGGAACAGCAACCAATGTNCCCGGATTCGACGACCAGTCNATNTATTTGGTCAACGGCTCGTGGCAAAGTCGGGATGTAACAGACGGCGGTTATCGTTACAACGGATTGTCCTATTTCACAAGNGGAACATACAGTTATGCCGGCAAATATTTGACGACCATCACTTTCCGCGCAGACGGCTCTTCAAAATACAACGACCATTGGGGTTATTTTCCCTCCGTTGGCTTGGGATGGATACTTTCCGAAGAAAATTTCATGAAAAATCAACAATGGACGGATTATCTGAAATTACGCGCAAGTTGGGGTTTATTGGGCAACGACAATGTTCCGTCCAATTCGTTCTCAATTTTGGGACAGACCAGCGCCGGAACTTCGGCAGTCTTTGGCGACCGTTTGGTTGATGGCGTAGGCGCTCAAACGGTATATACCAATTTTCTGAAATGGGAAGTGGTCAACGAAATAAATATCGGCGTTGATGTTCGTCTGTTCAAAAGTAGATTATCGACGGAGTTGGATTATTACAACCGAACTACTGACAACGTTGTATTTTATGCTCCGCTTGCAGCCGGCGGAGGCGTTTTGGAACTGTTGGCAAATAACGGAACGGTACGCAATCAGGGCGTTGAACTGACTTTGAACTGGAGCGAAAAAGCAACCGACAATTTTAGTTATAACATTGGATTAAACGCAACAACCATTCATAATAAAGTGATAGCGTTAAACGAACGCGATACGCCTATTCCGGGGGCTTCGGTACGCGGCAGATACGCTACAAGCACACAAGAGGGTTATCCGATTGGTTCGTTTTGGGGATACGAAATAGATGGCGTATATGCTTCCGAAAGCGATGCGTTGCGCGACCCCGTTGCTCAAACCATCAAGGATGCAGGCTATTTCAAATATAAAGACCAAAACGGCGACAAAGTGATTGACGACAACGACAGAGTCTATTTGGGAAGCCCAATTCCATGGCTGATTGCAGGTTTGGATTTTGGCGGAAAGTATCGGAACTTTGATTTCAGTATCAATTTTCAGGGACAATTCGGGAATAAAGTACTGAACGCCAAACGTATGAATCGGGATGTCTTTGCAGACGGCAATTATGACCTCGATTTTTACAACAACGCATGGCGTCCCGACAGGAAATCAAACACCTACCCATCGGCAGAAGCCTACAACAGCAGTTTTATTCAGCAGGCAAACAGTTTCTTTGTCGAAGGCGCATCCTACTTCCGTATTCAAAACATACAGATAGGTTATAACTTTGACAATAAAACGCTTGGAATAGAGCGTTTGAGGATTTATGTATCCGCGCAACGTCCGTTTACGTATTTCAGATACAACGGATTTACGCCCGAAGTCGGCGGTTCGCCCATCGAAAGCGGGATTGATCGTTCGGTTTATCCGATGCAGGCGGTTTATGCAGTTGGTATAAAAGCAAATTTCTAATAATGAACATGATGAAATATATACGAATAATCACCGTTATTTGCGCCGTTTTGCTTTCAGGATGCTCCGATTTCCTGGACATCCGGCAGGAAGCCTCCGTTCCTTCCATCGGAATGGATTATGGCAAGGCTGAAAATATATTTTTACCCGTCAGTAATGCGTATGCAAGCATGCGTTTCAGCACATCTCATGGTTTTGCCTACATTGGCGCATTTGAAATAACATCCGACAATGCCGATAAAGGAAGCACGCCGGAAGATAATCCTCCGATGATTGAATTGGACAATTTCGCCTACGAACCATCAAATACGCTGATCAACGAACTGTGGTTAGGATATTTCAACATCGTCAGCGCCGCTAATAATGCGCTGTTTCAGATGCCGCTGTTTGAGGAAGCCATGCAAAGCGAGGATAATAAAAAATATACCCGCGAATGCGCCGCCGAAGCCAAAGTGATCAGAGCATACGCCTACTTCAATCTGACGCGGTTGTTCGGGCGCGTGCCTGTCAACGAAACCCTGATGACTGCCGAAGAATTGACGACGCTGCATCAGGCAAATACAGACGATTTATATACTTTCATTCTTAAAGATTTAGATGAAGCCATACCTCTGCTGCCCGATTCCTATTCAAAAGAATGGGCGGGACGAATCAACAAATATACCGCCATGGCAATAAAAGCCAAAGTACATTTATACAGAAGCGAGTGGGAATCAGTGGCATCTCTGACCGACCAGATTATGGCTTCGGGAAGATACGGATTATTGAGCAGTTTCAAAGAGGTATTTTCAATAGACGGCAAAAACAGCAGAGAATCACTCTTTGAAATCCAAAGTTCGACATTGGGAAAATCCTCTGGCGAGGCTACATATCTCGAATATGCTTTTTATCAGGGACCGCGCGGAAACACGCCGGGCAATATGCAGGGTTGGGGTTTCTGTACGCCGAGCGACGATTTGATTCAATTTTTCGACGACAGAGGCGAAACCGTTCGTGCAGCAACCACGTTCCTTTATCGCGGAACGCTGACCTCCGAAGGCGACAGCATCAAAAAATCCTGCGAAAACACAGTGTATAACGGCAAAGTCTATACGCCGTCAAAATATAATAACTGGAGTTACAACGGTTACGGATTCGACCAGAATGTACGTATCCTGCGCTATTCGGATGTGCTGTTGATGTTTGCCGAAGCAAAACTTCATGGAGCGACGTCGGGTAACACATCGGGATATACGGCTTTATCAGCCGTAAACGAAGTTCGCGACCGCGTAAGACTGCCGCTTTTGGCAGATGTTACCATACAGGACGTATGGGACGAACGCCGCGCCGAACTTGCACTGGAAGAAGACCGTTTTTTCGACCTGATTCGCACAGGGCAGGCTGCCGCAGCGCTTGGAGCAAAAGGATTTAAGGAAAACAAACACAAGGTTTTCCCTATTCCGGCAACGCAAATGCAGTTAAACCGTAATCTGGAGCAAAATCCGGAATATACCAATTAGTAATTTTTTAATTTTTTAGTAATAAACCTTTTTTATAATTTTTATTTTTTTAGATATGATGAAGAAGTTTTTAAGTTTCGCGGTAATCGCGATGATGATGAGTGGGTTGTTCTTTTCTTGTAAAGACGACGAAAAAGAAACACCCGAACCGCCCGATGACGGGAAGATTGACCCGAGTACGATTGCAACGGATAATCTGATTGCGTATTTTGCATTTGAAGGAGACGGTAAAGATGCAATAAGTACAATGGCGCCAACTAATATGGCGACGACAACCGTTACTTTTCCTGAAGGACGCAGAGGAAAAGCGTTTCAAGGCACTGATGACGGCTTAAATTCAGGTTTGCTGTATACGTTACCCACAAGCAGCAAACTAAAAAGCCTTAAGACGTTCAGTATCTCTTTATGGACAAAAATGGTTCCAAATACAGTAACAACTACCGATGTGCCGGAACAAATGGTATTTCATATTGACGGAACAGGCGACTGGATTTGGGGAAATCTTTTTTTGTTGCAGCACCGTAATTGGCCCGAGGGTGAATCCGAAAGAGATAAGAAATATGCTGAAATGGATTGTTATTTTTGGAAAGATGATGCAGCCGAATGGAAAGGGCAACGGGGAAATGGTTGGTTTCTTGACGTCACGGCATCGCAATGGAGACACATCATTTGTACATACGATAATGCGACTTCCAAGTTTCATGCTTATGTAAATGGCGTACATGTTACGGCATTTGACGGCACCGATTATCCGGGCGTTGATCGTAAACAAGGGGAAGATGCTCCTGCGCTTGGTGATTTAAAGTTTAAAGATGCAGAACATTTAGCAATCGGAGCATGGTGCGACCGCCTTAAAGGCACATCATTATTGGAAGATGATTGGGCTTCGCCTTTCAAAGGTATGATAGACGAATTTCGTATCTACGACAGGGCTTTAACAGCCGCCGAAGCAAAAGATCTGTATGACGCCGAAGTGACGCAAGTGAATTAATAGTTTGTATTATTTTTAACACATAGAGCATCAGCAGCAACATGTTGTTTCAACAAACTGCTGCTGATGTTTATTATAAAGGAATATCATATCATTGTTCAGGAATGAGTACTGTCTTGTCAGCAACACATTGTCGTATAGGAAAATCTAAAGCAAAGTCCCGCTGGGACTGCTTTACTTCTTCTGACAGTTGCCACAACAGTAGTTATTTGTTTTTCTTATTATTTTTTTTGATACTGTTTTCCTCCTGTAACGACAAAAAACCAATCGAGGAAATAACATCAAAAATCGCATCTATCGAATCGCTTGCCATTAACGGACAACAGATGTCAAACGGCGGAAAAACCGCCCCTCTTTTCATCGAAGAACCTGTAAATGTTGCTATTGAATTTTCAATGCCTGTGAAGACAGACGACTGGGATTCGGAAAAAATATTTATATCCAATATCAATCCGTCCAATTTTGAAATCATACAGGGAAGCAGCGAAAAGCATATTGTTCTGAAAATCAATCATACGGCTTTCAAATCCTATTCATCCTACAAACTCTATATCCTTGCGGGGGAATATTTGGGCGTTGAAATTGAGGATGATTTTACCTGCACCTTATTCACCGATTTGGACGCAACGCCTAAATTTCCGGCGATGAGCGATGAAGATTTGCTGACTTTGGTACAGCGGCAAACATTCAAATATTTCTGGGATTTTGGGCATCCTGTAAGTGGCATGGCGCGTGAACGCAGCACATCGGGCAACACCGTAACCACCGGAGGAACAGGGTTTGGTGTGATGACTATGATTGTTGCCGTTGAACGGGAATTTATTACCCGAAGCGACGCAGTGACGCGAATACAAACCATCGTTTCGTTTCTCAAAAACAACTGCACACGGTATCACGGAGCCTTTTCCCACTGGATAAACGGGGAAACGGGAGCCACGCTGCCATTCAGTCAGCGCGACAACGGCGCAGACCTCGTGGAAACTTCTTTCCTGATACAGGGACTGCTCGCCGCCCGACAATATTTTTCGGAAGATACCCCTGCCGAAACACAATTGCGGGAAGACATCAATGAATTGTGGGAGGCTGTGGAATGGGACTGGTTCCGCCGAGATGGGCAAAATGTGCTGTATTGGCACTGGAGTGACAATTACGGTTGGGATATGAACCTCCGCATCAGAGGTTGGAACGAATGTCTGATAACCTATGTATTGGCGGCGTCATCGCCAACACGCGCCATACCCAAAGAAGTTTACGACGAAGGCTGGGCAGGAAACGGCGCGATGAAAAACGGGACTTCGTATTACGGATATACCTTGCCTTTGGGAAGTCAATACGGCGGACCGTTATTTTTTGCGCACTATTCTTTTCTCGGTCTCAATCCTCAAAACCTGTGCGACGCTTACGCCGATTATTGGGAACAAAACGTAAACCATACCCTGATAAACATGAATTATTGCGTACAAAATCCCTTAAAATATACAGGCTACAGCACCGATTGCTGGGGTTTGACCGCTTCAGACGGCAATCAGGAGTACAGCGCCCATTCGCCAACCAACGACCGAGGCGTGATTGCGCCGACAGCCGCTCTGTCGTCCATGCCTTACGCGCCCGAAGAATCGATGCGCGCATTGCATTTCTTTTATTACAAATTGGGAGACAGACTTTGGAAAGAATATGGTTTCGTGGACGCTTTTAATCCGACTGCCGGATGGTTCGACAACCAGTTTCTCGCCATCGACCAGGGACCCATCATTGTGATGATTGAAAATTACCGGACGGGACTGCTCTGGAACATCTTTATGAGTTGCCCGGAAGTACGGGCAGGACTTTCAAAACTTGGTTTTTCGGAATGAGGCAGAATTATAAAATAAGGCACACTGATGACGCAGATGAATACAGATGTACGCAGATTTTTTCCCTAATTTGCGCAAATCCTTCCAATCTGCGTCATCTGCGTGCTAAATTAATCAATAAGAAATGAATACAAAAAAGAATATTTTTCTGATTTTGCTGTTTGTTGCATTTTTCGGAGCGTGCAAAAGCGGCAGTCAGTCGTCATCAACCCGGTCGCTCACCGACGAGCAATTGATGGATTTGGTGCAGAAACAAACGTTCAATTATTTTTGGGACGGCGCCGAACCTGTTAGCGGTTTGGCGCGCGAACGGTTTCACGTGGACGGCGATTATCCGCAAAACGATCAACATGTCGTCACTTCAGGCGGTAGCGGTTTTGGCGTCATGGCGATTATTGCCGCCATCGAAAGAGGATATATTACCCGCGAGCAGGGTTTGCAGCGCTTTTCGCAAATCATGGACTGGTTGGAAAAAGCCGACTGCTTTCATGGCGCATTTCCACATTGGTGGAACGGCGAAACAGGCAAAGTGCAACCATTCGGCAGAAAAGACAACGGAGGCGACCTCGTCGAAACATCTTACCTGCTTCAGGGATTGCTCTGCCTTCACCAGTATTACAAGGATGGAAGTGAGGCAGAAAAAGAAATTGCCGCGCAAATTGATAAAATCTGGAAAGAAGTGGAATTTGACTGGTACCGAAACGGGAAAAATGTGCTGTATTGGCATTGGAGCCCCGACTACGAATGGGAAATGAATTTTCCTGTCCGCGGCTACAACGAATGTCTCATTATGTACATTCTCGCAGCGGCTTCGCCAACTCACGGCATACCGGTAGAGGCGTACCACGAAGGCTGGGCAATGAACGGAAAAATATCCGAACCAAGCGAACCGGAAGGCATTCCGCTGCAATTGTTTCAACAGGTACAACCGGCAGGTCCGCTGTTTTGGGAACACTATTCTTTTCTGGGACTCGACCCTCGAGGGCTAAAAGACAGATATGCAGATTACTGGACGGAAAATGTAAACCAAACCCTGATCAATCGCACTTACTGCATCCGCAACCCCAAAGGATACGAGGGCTACGGCGCCAATTGCTGGGGATTGACCGCAAGTTACTCCGTAGTAGGTTATGCCGCTCATGCCCCAACCGAAAATGACGACCACGGTGTGATTTCACCCACTGCCGCCTTGTCGTCCATCGTTTACACTCCCGAATACGCTATGGACGCCATGCGCTATTTTTATTACCAGTTAGGCGAGAAACTCTGGGGTGAGTACGGATTTTACGATGCGTTCAGTTTGCACCATGATTGGTTCCCGCAACGTTATTTAGCGATTGATCAGGGTACCATTCCGGTAATGATTGAAAACCACCGTAGCGGCCTGTTCTGGAATTTGTTCATGAACCATCCCGATATTCAGAATGGATTAAGGAAACTTGGTTTTGAAAGTTTGTATTTGAAATAAATACCGGATAACTCTCTATGAACCTTTTAAATAACAATAAAATAAATAAAAACAATTAAAACAATTAATTATGTACAGACGGGATTTTATTAAAAATTCAGGATTGACAGTCGCAGGAGCCGGATTGACGGGATTGGCTGTGCCTGCCGCATTTGCGCAGGGAACAACCAATGATGGAGTTCAAACACAAAAAAACAGTCAGGCAAATGTTTCATTAAATGAAAAATTTTACGGTTGTATCTGCGGTTCGCATATAGGCTCGTCAATGGGCGCTCTCTGTGAGGGCTGGCCCTATTCACGTATAGAAGAAAAATACGGAACGCTTGAAGAACTGCTGCCATACGAGCATTATGACAACGGCTGGATGCGCGACGCAGGTACGACTGAAGACGGCATAGAACGTCAGAAGTTGATGATCACTGCCATTATGCGAAAAGGCGGCAGGGTAAATGCCGAAGATGTCAGGGCTGTATGGCGTACCGACATAAACCCCCAAGCCCCGGGTAATGTTTCCGAACCGTTTGAGGGGGAACTGCTCGCCATAGCGAAAACAGATATACCAGCGAGAGACATAGGCAGATACTGCGACTATTCCGGTCTTGTAAGTTTTTCACGGTCAAATCACCCTATGGGACTGATAAACGCCGCAGATCCCGTATCGGCGATTGAAGACGTATTTGAAGTAGGACAGTTATATCAGACCTCCAACAGCAGAGGGTTGCAGTGGGCGTGCGTTACGGCAGTAGCGATTGCTTCCGCGACAAAACCGGACGCTACCGTCGACAGCGTCATCAGCGATATTTTAAAATACTGCGACTTCCGCGCAGTTGTGGAGGGACGTGAAGGCTGGTACGCAAAATGGGCAGGAGTCAATATTGTCGAAGAGATAGAAAAGGGACTTGAACTGACAGCAAAATGTAAAGATTTCAAGGAGTTGCGAAAGGCTTTTGATAGTGTATATAATGGAGGAGGAATGCCGTACAGCATGGCTTATGCGAACGAAATCGTCACAAAAGGGGTATGCCTGTTCAAATTGGTAAAAGGAGACACCAAACAGGCGATTATTGCCGGAGCCAATTTCGGACGCGATACAGACTGCTTAACGGCGATTTCGGCGGGAATTGCCGGAGCCCTGACTGGAACTTCTTCTATCCCTGCAAAATGGATGGAGCAGGTAGATGCCGCAACAAAGAAAAATCCGTTTACAAATACGCAACGAACAATGAAGGAAAATGCGGACGGATTATATAACGCGCTCAAAAACCGCATGGACAAAATGAAAGAATATTATGATAAAATGTATCATAGTTGAAAAACTTTAAACATCATGTACAGACGAGATTTTATCAAAAAATCAGGACTGACAATCGCAGGAGCAGGATGGTCGGGATTGGCAATGCCTGCCGTATTTGCGCAAGGCGCAACTAACAGGGAAAAATTACTGATAGATACCGATATAGGCAATGATATTGATGATTCCGTATGTCTTGCCTATTTGTTGTGCCAGGAGCAATGTGAGATTTTGGGTATAACCACCGTATCGGGAGAGCCTGTTGTCCGGGCAAAATTGACCAGCGCTTTATTAAAAGCCGTAGGAAGAAATGATATTCCCATTTATCCGGGTGTAGAACAGCCGCTGCTCACGCCGCAAAAACAGCCTGTTGCACATCAGGCTAAATATTTGCCAAAATGGCAGCATGAAACAAAATTCCCTGAAGGACAGGCAATTGAATTTATGCGCCGTACCATCAGGGAAAACCCCAATGAAGTAACGTTGCTTGCTGTAGGACCGTTGACAAACATTGCGCTGCTCTTTGCCGTTGATCCGGAAATACCCGTACTTTTGAAAAGACTGGTGATCATGTGCGGCGCATTTACCTACCGTTATAAAGGAGCACCCTGCCTTACGGAATGGAATGCACGTTGCGACCCTTATGCAACAGCCATGGTGTATCATGCGCCTGTTAAAAACATCATATCTGTCGGACTGGATGTTACGGCCGAACTGGTTTTGGGGAAAGATGAAATAATCAAACGTTTCAACACCGGTATCCTGAAAGTGGTACTGGATTTTTCAGGTATATTGGATAATACGCGCCAACAGATTGTTTTCCATGATCCGCTTGCCGCAGCGGTGATCTTTAAAAAAGAAATATGCGATTTCAGAAGAGGCAATGTGGAAATAGAGACAGGAAGCAAGCGTTTAGAAGGACTCACCTGGTGGGAAGCGGATGAAAAGGGGAAAAATGAGGTAGCCTTTGGCGTCAACAGGGAAATGTTCTTTGATCACTTTTTCAGTACGATAAATAATAAATAATATGAAACGTAGAGATTTTCTGAAAACCGGAACTGTTATAGGTGCAAGCGCCGGTACAATGATGGGTGTAAATGCCGCAACGTCATTCAGTCCGGAAGACCCTCAAAAAGTCGTTCCTGTTAAGATTGCGCTTGGTGGAGATCACGCGGGATTCGAACTGAAGACCTGTATGAAGGCCGAACTCGAACGCGATGGCCACATGGTGACCGATCACGGCAGTTATACGCCCGACCCTGTGGATTTTCCCGATATCGCCAGGAAGATTTGTGCAGCGATACTCTCCGGAGAGGCCGATCGCGGGATCATGTGCTGCGGCACCGGTGTGGGCGCAGCAATTGCCTGCAACAAAGTGAGGGGCATACGCGCTTCGGTATGTCACGATGTCTATTCGGCGCGCCAATGTGTGGAGCACGACGATGTGCAGGTGGCCGCGTTCGGAAACCAGATCATCGGAAAAACAGTGGCAGTAGAACTGGCAAGATTGTTCCTGGCGGCAAAATTTTCCACAAGCGAGGAATTCCGTCGGCGCGTTGCGAAGTTGGATGAGATGGACGCATCGCGCTAACCCACATGCAGTTTAGGAACGTGAAATAAACAAACTGAAGAATCTGTTTAAGCCAACCATTATATGTTATTAAGTACCCTACACCTGGGGTGTAAAAAATGTGACTTTCATTTTTTTAAATACGTTCGAGATTTCGTATAAGTCTGAAGAACTTGAATGTGGATAACCCCGAGTAAGCGATAGCGCAACTCGGGGCAGCGATGACAACGCACCTCTCAACCCCGTAGCGGGTTGAACTGCTACGCAGTTCCGAAGATGGTGGCATTCCGTCCTTCCCCTTGCTGCGCTACGCTTGTAAGGGGTTATCCATGTTTGCCTCCATACGGAGGCACTGTTACTCTGAAACGTGAACGAACATTTTTCATAAATACTTCTCATTTTTGACACCCCACCCTACACCGGATATTCGACGTTTTTACAAATTTTTAACGTTGATTTTCTGCGCTTTGCACCATTAATCATTAACATGGGGTGTAAAAAATGTGGGATACATTAAAAAAATGTTCGTTCGGTTTTTTGTAATGAACCCTTATTTTTGTAAGCCCCCTTAATAGCAAAATTTGACCTTGCGTGTCTACCCTTATTCGACGGAAAATAAGGGAATAAGGTGAAAAAGGAAGAGACGTCCGATATTCTATTAAGGGTACTCTTTAAAAATAAGGGTTTTGGCAATATCATTTTTTGGTGTAATGGACAAAATTCAGGCTAATTTTTTATGATTTTGTTCAAGTGGACAAAATTCAGGCTGATTTTTGCATGTTGTGATTTTT
>JGI24702J35022_10000063_pt1 | contig 45503 bp, 39 predicted proteins | sample TergutTh196P4_FD_35022 | JGI IMG/M metagenome (IMG submission 35022) | reverse complement strand
TTGCTTCTCCTTCCGCAAGAGCAGTAACAATACCTTCCGGTGAAACTAATACTGTATCCGGGGCATTACTATACCAAGTTATTTTTTGGGGTGTAGCTTTTCCCGGGATATAAATTATGGTTAATTGAGCTGTTTTCCCGATCATAAGAGCGAGTTCTGCTGGTTCGATGGTGATATTTTGCAGGTGTATAACTTTGGTTGGACTTTTAGAACAGCCCATCATAATTATAACTGTAATCATTAAGACATAAATGGCATAACTCCATTTTTTTTGTTTCCATAAATAATTTATCATTTTTCCCCTCCTAAGATAATCAAATCCAACACTCTACCCCAATAATTTTTTTATTTTTCGACGTCGCATCATAAACAGGATAGTCCCATAAAAGGTAGCAATAATTCCTCAATGTTGATTTCTTTTTTTGATCAATCTTTGTTCTGTATTTTATTCTCATCTACTCTTACTAAGATATTTTTTCCGCTAATAACGCTCAATCTTATTTTCCACAATATACGCAAACCCTTTAAACTCATCCACAAATAGTTCTGTCGTCAACACATATTCAAACCTTTTGCTGGTTTCAAGATTGCATATTCTATTTACTCGCAAGCAAAATTCATTTGCTGCTCTTGCCTTTAAAACCACGAGCTAGTTACCCGTCATTGCGAGGCTTTATCCCGAAACAATCCACAATGAGACTCTGGATTGCTTCGGATGCTGCGCATCCTCGCAAAGACGTGGATAGATGCTACTAAATTAAGATACATTTTTATCTCATCGGTTATGGTCAAGTGCAAGACGCCGTTACTACCCAATATACCTCATTTAGAATCATCTTAATTTTTCAAGGCTTCAGCGCCAGAGGCAATTTCTATAATTTGGGATGTAATTTGGGTTTGTCGTTCCCGATTATAAATTAGGTCTAATTCATCGATTAATTCTTCTGCGTTAGTGGTAGCATTATCCATAGCAGTCATTCTTGCGCCTTGTTCGGCAGCATTCGATTCCAGTATTATTCGCCACAATTCAACATTGACATATTTCCCGCCTAACTCTTCAATAATTGTGAAAGCATTAGGTTCATAATCATAGTCGGTAAGAGATATATCAGATGACTCATATGGTACTACAGGAATGATTTGTTTATGAATCAAATTTTGTTGGATAGCAGATTTAAATTCGTTATATATAACGAACACAGAGCCATATTCACCTTTGTTATACAGTTCCATAAGTTCAGTTTTAATTTTCCTCACCGCATGAACCGATGATACATCAGTTAAATTGGAATAAACACGGATAATTTTATATAGATTTAATTTACGAAAATAATCATATCCTTTTTTCCCCAGAAAAATTAAGTCACAATGGGGTTTAGAATGCAGATATTGCAAAGTAAATCTAATAATAGAGGTATTAAAAGAACCACATAGCCCTTTATCGGCAGTTACTACAATCAATAATTCTTTGCCATGAGGATTAATGGAAGATAGGAGTGGGTGTTCGGAGTTACGGTTTTTCCTTTGTAATATGCGCAACATACGATCCATATAATCAGAATATGGACGCGCATTAAGGACAGCTTCTTGCGATTTTCGGAGTTTTGCTGCTGCCACCATTTTCATCGCATTAGTAATTTGTTTGATATTTTTTATTGTTCCAATGCGATTTCTTATATCTTTCAAGTTTGCCATACAAAATCCATTTTGTTATTTGCTAAATTGTTGCACAACCTCAAGACAAATATCATGCATTTGCCTTATGATGTCATCATCTAATTTTTCTGTTTTCAAACGCTTAGTAAATTCTTGGTATTTAGTGTCCAACGTTTGAAATAAATCATCTTCGAGAGCATGTATTTTCCGGTTATCAATATCGTCAAGGTAGCCATTATTCGCCATAAAAGTTATAAAAATTTGTTTGTCAACGGGAAGAGGTTGATTTTCTGGTTGTTTCAGAATTTCGATTAATTTTTCACCTCTGATTAGTTGGGAGCGTGTAGATTTATCAAGATCAGAGCCGAATTTAGCAAAAGCTTCTAATTCATTATATTGAGCAAGATCTAGTCGAAGCTGACCAACAACACCTTTCATTGCTTTAATTTGGGCACTTCCACCGACACGCGAAACGGAAAGTCCCGGATTGATCGCTGGTCTGATGCCAGAATAAAAAAGCCGTGTGGAAAGGTATATTTGCCCGTCCGTAATCGAAATAACATTCGTGGGAATATAAGCCGACATATCTTCAGCTTTGGTTTCGATAATGGGAAGAGCTGTTAAAGATCCTCCTCCAAGGGTGTCACTCAGTTTAGAAGCTCTTTCTAAAAGCCTGGAATGGAGATAAAAAACATCCCCCGGATAAGCTTCGCGCCCTGGTGGACGGCGAAGAAGCAAAGATATTTCACGATAAGCTACTGCATGCTTCGAAAGATCATCGTAAATGATGAGAGCATGTTTTCCTTGATCACGAAAATATTCACCCATTGCACACCCTGCGTAAGGTGCGATATAAAGGAGAGCTGGGGTATCAGCAGCGCTAGCACATACAACGGTGGTATAAGAAAGTGCATCATGTTTTTCTAAGGTTCTAACGACCTGACGCACTGTTGATTTTTTTTGTCCAATCGCCACATAAATACAGTAAACATCTTGCCCCTTTTGGTTGATGATTGTGTCGATAGCAAGGGCCGTTTTTCCGGTTTGACGATCCCCAATAATCAATTCACGTTGTCCCCTTCCGATCGGCACCATGGTATCAATAGCTTTTATTCCTGTTTGTAATGGTTGATGAACTCCTTTACGATGAACAACACCCAAGGCTTTTTTTTCAACAGGGTAATATGTTTCCGTTTTAATATCACTTTTACCATCTATTGCTTGTCCCAGAGCATTAACTACACGTCCTAACATCACTTCACCCACAGGAACTTCTAAAATCCGACCCGTTCTTTTTACTAAATCGCCTTCTTTAATCAATGACGAGTTTCCAAAAATAATACAACCAATATTTTCTTGTTCAAGATTTAAAGCCATTCCAATTGTAGCGTGAGGAAAAACTAACATTTCTCCGGCAAGAACATTTTCTAATCCAAAAACTCGAGCAATACCATCGCTAACCTGGATAACTTTCCCAATTTCTGATATATCAATATCGTACTGGAAATGGTTAATTTTATTCTTGATGATCGCACTTATTTCTTCAGGTTGAAGATTCATACTTTTACCTCTTTATCCAAACTATTTATCGCACACAGCTCATTTTCTTAATCTGTGTTTTATTGTTAATCTCTGATAATTATTTTTCTGTGGACCCAAAGACAAATTTTTGTAATTGGGTACGGAGAGAAGCATCGATGATTTTATTAGAAGTCATGGCGATAAAGCCTCCGATAATTTCTTCGTCGACGCGTGCATCGCAAACTACTTTTGTACCTAAAATCTCTTCAATTTTTACTTTAATTTTTTCTTCAAAAGCCCTCTCATGCGGGAATGCTAACACTAGATCAACGTGCGTTTCTTGCATTAAGTTAATAAGCAAAAAATCAAGCTCCCGGAGAAATGTAAGCAAGATCGGACAGCGTTTTTTTTGTACTAAAACTTCAAAAATCTTGTTCCAAAAATCTTGATTACTTGTAATCTCTGCGATAGTTTGAAAAAATAATATTTTTTGGGGGGTGCTGATGATCGGAGAAGACAACCAGTATAACATTTTTCTTTCCCGAGAAAAATATTGTTTCAATGCATATGCCTCATCCGAAATGGATTTGAATTGGTCTGGTGAGATAGCGCCCACAGCTGCTCGAACATACCTTTGAGCAAGTAAGTTCTCTTTCATCAATTACCTCGTTTGTCTAACAATTTATTGATTAATTCTTGGTCTTTAGCGCTATCAATTTTTTCCGCCAGTAATTTTCCGGTAAGATCTGCAATAATCCCAGACAAGTGTTTTTCTAAATTTATTTCTGCTTTTTTATTCTTTTCGAGGATTTGGTTTTCTGCATGTTTGACTAGATCCTCAGCTTTAATTTTAGCTATATGCAAAATATTATCTCGCTCATTTTCCGCATCCTTAATAACTCTACTCTTAATACTGCGACATTCAAGGCGAAAATTATTGAGCTCTTCGTTCTTTTCGGTCACCCGTTGACTTGCAATTTCATTCAGTCGGGCAGCTTCGTGTAAATCATGTTTTATTTGGTCTTGACGCTTTTCAAAAAAACTGCGTAAAGGCTTATAAAGTACAGCATTAAGTACGATCAATAAAAATATAAAATTGAGAATTACCCCAATTAAGGACATATCTACAGTCATAATTGTACTCCTTATACTATTCCTCGTTTAATATGTACCTCGTCTTTGCGAGCACAGCAAAACAATCCAGAAAAAATAATATTTCATTTTAAACGAGGAATAGTATTAAAAATAGGTTTAATCTATTACCACTAATTTAATTAATTCTATCGCTAAATCCCAAACATCTTGGTCTGATGATCGCGAAACTCTTTTTCTCGAGAATAAAAAAAGAAAAGGAGGGCTTTATCCTCACTAAAGATAATCAAATGCCAAAACCTAAAAATTTAGTCTAATCTTCTATTAGCTGTAAAATTTAGATGGTAACCACAAAAATAAGTAACAGTGCCACCACTAAAGAATAGATCGCACATGTTTCACACACGGCCTGACCAATCAACATGGAACGGGTTATCATTCCAGATTGTTCTGGAACTTTACCCAAAGATTCCATTGCTTTCATCGCTATTAAGCCTTCACCTAAACCAACTCCAGCATCAGCAATTCCAAGACCAATTGCAGCACCTAAATATAAGGCACCACGAGCAATACCTACTCCTAAATCTACCATTGATTCTTCCATTTTTTTTCTCCTATATATATTATTTTAATCTTTTACATCAAGAAATTTTTGGCTCGGGAGCTCACTATCATCCAAGCAAAATATTATCACCTTAAAATTAATAAAAAAGCAATAACCAGAGAATAAATAGTAACTGTCTCTGTTACTGCTGTACCCACAAACATCGTTCGCAAAAATACTCCCGAATTTTCTTTAAAACGAGAGCTATATTTAATTGATTTCGATGTTATTTGTCCAATTCCAGTGGCAGAACCTATAGTAACAATACCACTTCCAAGAGCTGCTCCGAGATAAGCTGCTCCTTTTGCATATTGCATGGGGATGGAAATCCCCTCTAATTGGTTTGGAATTAGATACAACAAAAGTAATGAAACAATCAACGCAAAAATTGCCGAAGTTTGGGTTAAAGCCTGACAAATAAGCATATTCGTAGTGATGATGTTACAATCAGAAGGGTTTCTACCCACACCAGCACAAGCCTCGGCACCGGTCAATCCCGCACTCACACTAGGTCCAACAACCCCGATTCCCACCGCTAAACCTGCCCCTAAAAATGATAGAGCACGAGCATAATCAATTGATTCAGCCGGCAACCCCACAAAACTAAAAATCATGACTAATCCAATAACAAGACAAAAAATTGAACCAGTCTCAGTAACAGCTGCACTAATTAGCATCGTTTGCATCAATTCACTATTTGCTTTTTGTTGTTTTCCTAGAGCAGTCATGGCTTTGGCGCCAATTAAACCTTCTCCTAATCCAGAACCAACGGCACCAATGCCCACACAGAGAGCAGAACCCAAAAAAATCATCATATTAGCGATATCTGTAACATTCATTGATCATCCTTAATTTTGCCAACTATTATTCTCTTATCAGCAAAAAACACAATTAGTTATTCAATCCCCAATTTCTAAAGAAAGATAGGTTAGGGAAAGCATGATAAACACAAAAGCTTGAATTGTTCCCGAAAACATCGTAAAAAACATATTTAATGCTACAGGAACAAGAACTCCTTTCGTCAACGAAGTAACAACAACCGTGATGATTGCACCTCCAAAAATATTACCAAATAAACGGAAGGATAAAGAGATAATCTTTGCTACTTCACCTACAATGTTAAGCGGCATCAACAACACAAAAGGTTCACAAAAACCTTTGACATATTCAATGATCCCTTTTTTACGTAAAGAATTGAAATGTACAATAGTTAGAGACATAATCCCTAACCCCAAGGTACAGCTTAAATGGCGAGTTGGTTCGACAAAACCGGGTATTGGTATTAATGTAACCCAATTAGATAGCCATATAAATAGAAAAAGAGTCATAAAATAAGGGATAAATACTTTATTCTTTTCTCCTAAACTCACAACCACTAGATCAGCAATAAATTGATACACCATTTCGCAGATTATTTGCACTTTTGAAGGAATTGCCGACAATTTTTTCTTTAAATAGAAAGCACCTAAAACAAATATCAAGTCGACAATGAAAATCATCCGCCAAAGTCGATAATTCAACAGAGGTGTCTTTCCTCCAAAGGGGATCTTACTTAAAAACAGATAAAGATGTTTACTCCCCAAGGTCCTTTGAACTCCAAGTTTCAGATATTCTTCTGTGTAGCGATATTGAAGGTAATCGGGGTGCTGATACATATCATATTCGGGATGATCTTGCTGTAGAACGAAGATTGTTTTTTCAACATTAGTCTTAGCCTCTTTCCGCATGGCTTCGTCGGGGTTGATGTCTCCTTGCATCATCTCTGAGAGATCTTCGTTTTTTTTCTCAAAAACGAAAAATTGACCCGGATGTTTACCAATCTGGATCTCATAATCTATTACAAAGGAAAGGGTAAATAGTAAAAGGAAAAATATTAAGAGATATTTTTTTATATTTATTTTTTTTTCACTCATGATCACTCCTGAAAAGTCATATCAATTCTACTATTCAGTCTCCTTGATGTGCATGATACTTACTCTGACGAAAAGCAGTGTATAGATGATGGAGGATAATTGCAAATTGCGCCGAAAGTAAACTGATACAATAAGAAATAATTTCCGCTTTAACGACGATCATAATGAAGAGCGACCAAACTATGAGAAACAAATAACGAAAAATATAAGATTTGCTCGCTTTATTTGCACCTACCCTTTCAACCGTAGTGTTCATATTTATTATATGAAAAGCCATAATTAAGAAATTAACCGCACTTGCAAAAGATCCTGCCATCCATCCTATACTACTGGGAAATCGATGAAAGATAAAGGCTAAAGCTGGAATATTCGTTGCAAGTATGATTTTTAATATCGATAAAACGTAACTTTTATCGGAGACTCTATCTTTCTTCATCTTCATGTACTTTAAATTTCTCTGAGCGCGTAGAAATATTTGTAAATAGTTTATTTGTCAAGTGGTTTTTTCAACTAAAACATTATTCATCAAAATCAAGTTATAATCACACCAAACTAAATCTATCTAGTTCTATAAACCCTTGAAAAAGACTAGAATAAAATGGTGTTGGATTATAATGCTGGCGATTTTTGTGAAATTGTCAGCATTTACTTCCTCAACTAATTCATCCTTGACAAAAAAACATCTTTTACGTACTTGGCTTTAAAACTAATGTGTGTATTAGGGAGAACCGAATGAAATGTCTTATAATCTCAATTATACTTGCCATGCAGTCTTTTAACTTATTGCTCAAATTTTTAACCTTTCGGTCAATGTCAAGTCCCATTCAACCTCACCTTGGCGATCTTTACGAACCAGAAGCATACCTTAAGAGAAATAATTATGAACGGGAAGGAATCTTGATACAGCTCATTTTTGGACTAATTACTACTACAATAGCAATTTTTATCTTAGCCTTCAATCTCCATTATTCTTTTTTTCATTGGATTAGTAATTTTACACAAAATTATTATTTGCAAGTTTATTATATGTTTATTATGACCTGGCTACTAATCTTTCCCTGTGAATTTATTTCTGACCTCATTAATACTTTTTATCTTGAGACGAAGTATGGGTTCAATCAATACTCCTTGAACCGATTTTTACATGACCAATTCATTGGGCTTTTCTTAAATGGAGTCATTATAGGGCTCGGATTACTTTCATTATTTATCTTTATTTATGATCTACTAGGTAATTGGGTTTTTATTTTGTTTTTCTTTATAATTGTTGTCGTTGTCCTCATCCTTTTTTTCTTCCAAACTTTTTTTATTCGCCTCACTAGCAAACTAACTCCATTACAAGACGGAAGCTTAAAAAATAAAATTATCGATTTATGTTTACAGCTAAAATTTCCGCTCAAGAGGATCTTAGTCATCGATTTATCGAAAAAAACAACAAAAGCAAATGCCTTTTTTACAGGCTTTGGCGCCCTAAAAAGTGTAGTGTTAGGTGATAATTTAATCACGCAATTTACCGAAGAGGAAATTTTAACCGTTGTTGCTCATGAAATTGGACATTATCAACAAAAACACATCTGGAAAAGCTTACCTCTAGGTCTATTATCACCGATCACCATTCTTGTTATTGCTTATTTGTTAATTAATAATCTTACACTTTACACTAGTTTTGGGTTTACAGAACTAAATATTGCTTTTGGTTTGTACCTTGTGTCTTGTTTGGTGGCTCCGTTATTTATTGTTTTGGCCATCCCAGCAAATTATTTAGCCCGGAAAAATGAATATGAAGCTGATACCTACGGAATTCGATACATCGGAAAAGATGAAACGATAGCAGCTTTAAAAAAACTATACCGCAAAAACTTTACAAACCTTACGCCTCATCCCTTTGTGGTTAAAATGACATATGATCATCCACCGGCTGCCGAAAGAATTAAAGCTATTGAGGAATACTCATTTCTGCAAAGATAAGTTTACTCTTCGCTCGAAAATTAAAATTTTTCTCAACCTTCAATTAATTCCACATTAGCGCGAGGAATTGTCATCTCTATTCCATCTACTTCCGCAGTTAAAACTCTCACTTTAGTTTCAGATTCTACATTGATTGGTACTTCTGGTAAAGAGAGTATCTTCCCTATTTTTCCAAAGCCAGGTTGCCTTATAATACGAATATATCCTCCTATCGTGAGTATAGATTCTGTTTCCTTGCGAACATGCAATTCGTCTTCAGAAAATTCAAGGGGGATAATTATTTCTGGTCTGATTACCCCGGCTCTAATTTGAGTTTTACCGTGCATCGAAGCTTGCTTACCATTAAATGTCGATAGTAACGAAAAGGTTTTAGCCGCCATTTTGATTGGACCAAAACCTTCGGTAACCAAAATAGTAATCCCCAAATTTTCGTGTCCGGTAATCGCCACCCCTATATCTTGACCAAGGAGTTTTTTTATGTCCTGGTCATCAATACCACCTGTAATTATTCCTCGCACTCCAATCTCTTTTGCTTTCATAATGGTTTCAATGGAAATCATGGACCCACCTACCACCAACTTATCTTGGCAATCGGGAGTTAATAAGTCGGGAGTTAATGGTTGCTCTGGTTCTTTGACTAAGACTTTAATGATACCTGTTGTTTCGCCACATAAACCAAAAATCCCTTGAACATAAGCAGATTTGTTCTCAATAACCACTCCTTCTTCAGGAATAATCTCCACAACTAAACCATCGATAAAAGCTTTTACTTGAACTGGTATACGAGGTTCACGGAGCATACACTGTCCTGTAAATTGCGAGATGGACTCGACTTCACCATCAATCGGTGATTTTACTGATGATTTAAAAAATCCTAAACCCATAAGACCTCTATCTTCTGCTAAAATTTGGTCTTTTTTAATGGAATCACCCGGCTTAACTTTCAAGTATTGCATCACTTGTTGAGCAGTAATACCAAGTTTATTCGCAATATTTAAGGGTAAAACATTACCCGGAAGAGAAGTCTCGGCAACAAAATCATTCGCCTTGACAATTGCTCCTTTTTTTACAAGTACTCTGCCTTTCAAAGGGAGTATTCTTTGTTTTTTCAAAACGATACTATTAGTAACTGTTAAACCTGCTGAATATGCTGAAGACATTGTTCCTCCTAATTGATTATTTCTGTTGGATAGGCATTTAATACTTTCATCCATTTTTTTAGACTTTTGATCCGAGTGTCTTTATCTGTGGGAAGATTAAAGGGTTGACGCCCCCTTGTATCAAGAACTATTCCCACTAATCCCCCATGTATTTCTTTAACTATTTCTTGATTTTTTCCCGCACCTAAATCTAAACCCTTACCTGGAATAAATCTAGCTTTGGCTACTTGACCAGGAGCTAAGGGAATTAATTTCATTTCACCCAAAGGCATCTGGTCTTTTTCTATTTTTCCTCCTGGTAATTCAATTTCATATTCGAGAGCTGTTTTACCTGGATTTATTTTCCCCACTGGAGCTATGCAGACTCCTAAATGTAATAAACAATCTTTATTAAATACTTCCGTTGCTGCTTCAGGGTGTAGTTCTGCAAGTACTCCAAGATGGGGCATCATGAATATACTATCCACGGCCAGACGGGTGATTCCCTCTGGTAAAAAAGCATCAATCAACATCATCACTGTTTGGTTACGGCGAGGAGCATGCGACAGCACTCCGCCAGAACCTACCAATAAATCAAGAGTAAGCATATTCACAATGGTATTACCAGACACTGTTTGGTCAAAAGCTGAGGAAATATCTCTTGTTTGTTGAACTCCTTTGAGAGATACAGCAAATTCTTTATGTTGAATAAAAGCTAATCGCAAGGCTTCCTTAGCAATCGCTTGCTCTAAAACAAGTTCTTCGAGGAGAGCGGGAATGGTTGTTGGACGAATCATCTTATTTTTGATCATGTTTCTTAGCTCAGACTCGTTAATATCAAAAGGAACCCAGCGTAAAATATTCGGTAAAGTTGCAGATGCTAAAACATTAGAAATACTATAACTCATCCCCAAATTCGCTGAAACTGTACGGTTAAAAGTAAAATCTTTCGTAAAAACAGAAAAAACATCAGTGGTTGCGCCACCAATATCAACTCCAACTACTTCGATTTTTTCAATTTCCGCTACTTTCTTGATAATATTCCCCATTGCCCCAGGAGTAGGCATAATGGGAACTGTCTCTATCTTCCCATTGATAGAAGCTCGCGTCCATTTCATTAATTTATCATAACCCGGTGCCTGCTGCATTACATGCTCCATGAATATTTCGTGAATTTGGTCTCTAGCTGGACCAAGGTTTTCTTTTTCCATTGTTGGACGCAAATTATCTGTAATTATGAGGTGACACTTTTTATCTAAAATAGAATGAATCTCTTCTTGGGAAGCATTACTTCCAGCATAGATAATCGGTAAATTATAACCACTTCCCAAACGAGGCCGAGGGTTGGCTGCTGCTATTAGCTCTGCCATCTCAGGAACATGTTTCGTTACTGCCCCATCAACTCCGCCTGCCATTAAGAGCATATCAGGTCGTAATTCTCGAATCCTTTCAATTTTTTGGTGATCGAGACGTTTATCATTACTAGCAATAACATCCATTACTATTGCTCCGGCGCCCAAGGCCGCTCGTTCAGCGCTTTCACCAGACATTTTTGCTACAATTCCGGTTACCATCATCTGAAGACCTCCACCAGCGCTACTGGTTGAAACATATGCATCAACTCCGACGTCACCATCACGAGGAATAATGATTTCTTTTTCTGGGGTATCAGAGAGAAATTTAATTCGCGAATTATTAAATTTTAATCTGGCGAGTTCTTCTAATTCTTGTACTGAGTTCACTACTCCTTTAGTAACATCGTTTAATGGGGCTTCTACAGTAGTGGGTGCTTCTCCACGCACAGTTTGGCGGTATTCACCGTCAATGTATTCAATTAATATTGCTTTGGTTGTTGTTGATCCACAATCGGTGGCAATAATGCGTGTTAGTCGATGTTCACTCATTCATCTTCCTCCATTTATTTTTTTTCTTTATTTTTCTTTGAAAACAGAGTTTTAATTCTATTAAACAATTTGCGCCGTTTCATTCTCTCTTGTTCCCGTATTACTCGATTCATCTCTTCGTCAAGCAGATCAATTTTATGTATCAAATATCGTACATTTTCTTCTTTCTCTAATATGGTCGCAAATTCCTCAAACTCTTGCCCACTAAATAAAACATTCGCAAATGGAGCAAGAAAAAACATGACCTGACTGCCCAAAAAATGAAGAGGACGGACGGATTCTAAAAATAGTAAAGCCGGCGCCCCCATCCGACGCGAAGCAATAAATTCTGCAATTTTATCAAGTAGTTCTAGGGTTCTTTCTTTACTTACTTCAATGATCATTGTTCTCGACCTTTATGTATATTTTACTTTTACCCTGCCACAAATGATTGTGAAGAAGCAATGGTAAACACATATATTCTTGTGGCACCCGCTTTTTTAAGCTCATAACTCAGCTCATTTACGGTTGCTCCAGAAGTATAAACATCATCAATTATTAACACCTTCCGCTGAGAAAATTCTTCTGGTACTCTTATCCGAAAACTATTCTTTTGGTTTTCAAACCTCTGATTAATACCTGTTAAGGCTTGTTTCTGGACATTGCGAACCCGCTGGATTAACTTTGAATTCTCCTTTATCTGAAATCCTTCGGCAATTTTGCCGCTTAAATATTGGGCATGGTTAAAAAACCTACTTCGTAAGCGAGTAGAATGCATAGGGATACCAACTATGATGTCCACTTCTAATAATTCTGGCATCTTCTGTGGAATTCGTTCTATTGCTATTTGACACAAAAAATCTCCGATAATCTTTTTTTCATTATATTTAAACTCATGAATCAGCACACGCATAATATGTTCATAATAAAAAAGAGCAAATGCTTGGTGGAAATATTTAAAAACTGTTTGTGGGCTTAGAAAAAGCTCTCTTTCATTTTTTTTTAGTTGGCTAAAGCAAGCCGCACATAAACATTCTTTTTGGTGTTTTAATCTCATATAACAAAAGTAGCAAATTGGCGGATAAATGAGGTTCCATAATGCCCCCATTTTATCCCACCCTTTTTGCTTTTTTTATTTTTTGTATCTTTTTGTTGAGCAACACTGTTTGCTTAAGAAGACCAAAAATAATATAAACGTATGAACCTATAAAGAACACCCATACTGCATGTTTAACCGCTAAAAGAATTATTATCGTGATCAAAATTATCATCATTGATTTCTGTTTTTTCTTATTGCTGGCTTTCACGACCGCCAAATAGGGAATCGTAGAAATCATTAAAAAACCCATGCTGAATAAAACTAATAATAAAACGATATTTCCATTAAAATCATTGATCACTAACTCATTAAAAAGAATAAATGATGCAATAGCTGCTGCTGCCGCAGGAACTGGGAGTCCGGTAAAATTCTCCTTTTTGTTTAAATTGGTGAGCATTACATTAAAGCGAGCTAACCGGAAACCAGCACATAAAACATAAAAAATAAAAACTATAAAACCCAGTAACCCGAAATAGTGTAAACTGCTTTTCCATGCTAAAAACCCAGGCACTACTCCAAAAGCCACAAAGTCTGCAAGAGAATCAGCTTCAGCACCAAGCTGACTCATGGCATTCAAAATTCTTGCCATTCTACCATCTAAGCCATCAAAGAGAATAGACAATGTAACCATCCAAGCTGCTTGGACAAAAGAGTCTTCAGCAATCAATTTTAATGCAATTAAAGCAAAGACTAAACTACTTGCGGTAAACAAGTTAGGTACTAAATAAGCAAATTTTTTATTCATATCTCTCCTTAATTATTTAACCCAATCTTTTGGTAAATATAATCTATATTTTTTAAATATCGGTGGTCCGAAAATATTTCTTCTATTTCTTCACGACATAAATTATCCATTAATTCCTGATCTTGTTGAATCAAATCTTGAAAATTTATTTTTTTCTCCCAACAGACAAGAGCATTTCTTTGCACTATTTCATACGCTTTCTCACGCGTCAATCCAGAAGCTGTGAGTTTTAAAAGTAAGATTTGGGAAAAAATTAAACCTTGTGTTTGTTGTAAATTACGGGCAATGTTGTCTTGATAAACAACCAAATCTTTTATAATCCAAGTCATTTGGTGGAGCATATAGTGTAAAAGAATCGTCGAATCAGGTATAATTATTCTTTCCACAGAAGAATGACTAAGGTCTCTCTCATGCCATAAAGCATTATTTTCTAATGCTGCTTGGGCATTTGTGCGTAAAATCCTGGCTAAACCAGTTATTTGCTCACAAGTTATCGGGTTCTTTTTATGGGGCATCGCTGATGAACCTTTTTGCCCGGATGTAAAATTTTCTTCTACTTCAAGAACTTCAGTCCTTTGCAGATGCCTTATTTCGATTGCAATTTTTTCCATTGTCGAGCCAATAATCGCAATCATGCTTATCAATTCTGCATGGAGATCTCTCTGAATAACTTGAGTCGCAATATGAACAGGTTTCAACCCCAAATCGGCACAGGCATATTCTTCAATTCTGGGGTCTAGATGAGCATAATTACCCATAGCGCCGGATATTTTCCCTACCGTCATGGATTCTATCGCCGCGGTTATTCTTTGTCGATTACGCTGCATCTCATCATACCACAAAGCAAATTTAAGCCCAAAAGATGTTGGTTCAGCATGAATACCATGTGAACGACCAATACTCAGAACTTTCTTAAATTCCAAGGACCGGAGCTTCAAAGCTTGGCACAAAGAATTTATTTCTTTGATAATAAGTTCTCCTGCTTGCTTACATTGCATAGCAAGAGCAGTATCAATGACATCGGATGAAGTCATGCCAAAATGTATCCAACGGCCTGATGTTCCAACTGTTTCTGTAACATTCGTGAGAAAAGCAATGAAATCATGCTTAGTTACTAGTTCTATTTCCTCGATGCGTGCCTCACTAAAACTAGCTTTAGAAACGATATTCTTAAGGTCCTCAGCTGGAAGTAATCCTATTCTATTCATAGCTCTACAAACTGCAATTTCCACGGTAAGCCAACATTGGTATTTATGTTGCAAGCTCCATATTTTTGTCATTTCTGGGCGGCAATAACGTGCAATCATGGACTACTTTATCTTTATTTTAATGTAATTCATTTACGAAAATATCGTGATGTTCGATGCGATCAACATGAATCGTTAAATTACGAATAAGGGGAACTGTTGCTCTTATTTCATACAAATTATCATGGCGATCATAATAAAAATTAAGTCGTAAATCATAACTAAGGTTAGCAATTTGACTTAAACGCATTTTTGAGGAAAATTTGATGATAAACCCTTCTATTTGTGTTGACTGACTCTGGACTATTTCTTCTTTATTAGCTAATAATTCGTCATACATCGTATCTGTAAAAAATTTTACCCAATGAAGGGCAGCAATATTGATACTCCCCTTTTTGATATCAGGGCTCATTGGTTCACGATACATAATTTTGGTTTGGTCTGCATAAAATTGCATCAAGTAACTACTTCCTAACCCTAACAATCCACTATTAAGAACATCAAAACGAAATTTGTCAGCTTTCTTTTGGATGATACAATTGTTTCTTAAGGTGATGGATGGGGTTTGAAATTCGCTGATACCTGTTATTTTAAATTCTCGCCAATTCTGAATTTCCTGTTCCAACATGGCGATCTTCTCTTGAAGAGAAGCACTTCGTTTTATAGAAGCACAGCCGAACACCAATGCAAAAGCTAACAAAATTAACATTCTTGCGAATATTGCTTTTTTCTTCATGCCATAATCCTTTCCATCAACATCGTTTAGAAAACCAGTACCCAATTCCCTACGAAACAAGGATATTAAAGTCAATAATTTTGTCAACAAGAAACTGAACCAATAAAATTTTTCTTTATCATCTTGGTGAGATAAATTTGCTTAGCTAATTTTTTCGCAATATTTAGCCTTACAACGAATCATCTACTGAGATTAGAAAGCGGTTATCAACAATTAGCTGTTGTATTTAAGGTAATAACTACAAGAAAGCCATAACTACTCATAAAAACCCTCTATACAATCCTAATTAAAATCGTTATCGAGAAAAACTGCGAGGTAGCATGAAGGGTAATACAATCAAAAAAAATAATATCTAATCCTCCAGACTCATATCAATGATCAATGCTAATAAAATGGAGCGGGCAACGAGGTTCGAACTCGCGACTCTCAGCTTGGGAAGCTGATACTCTACCGACTGAGCTATACCCGCCCACATATTTATTATGACGACGAATTACTTGTATTTAATGTTCTAATGTTCAAAAGTAAAAGAAGCTGATAAGCCGAATTCTGTGTTTTACCTAATAAGTAAAATAATGTCTATTCCTCTATCCCGCATATTGCTATTTCGGTTGTATGAGCAAAAGTTCATCAACCAACGGATAAATTAGCTGCCTACCCGAAAGCATTATTGATCGAGCAAATCTAAGCTTTCCTATTTGGCATTGCACCGGATAAGGTTTACCTAAGCTTATACTGTCACCAATATAACTGGTAGTCTCTTACACTACCTTTGCACCCTTACCTGAAAACGCATCATCAGGCGGTCTGTTTCTGTGGCACTAGCTCTATGTTACCATAGCTTTCTGTTAGAAAGTATCCTGCCCTATGGTGTTCGGACTTTCCTCCCGCTCTTTTCAAAGCCGGCAGACATTTCAGCTTCTTTATCTCCAATAATCATGGCACCACACTCGATCATTATTTTATATATATCAATAAGGAATTTAAGAAATCAAAATGAACTATTGTTCTCCGCGCTGCCATGATTATTCCTTGCTAATAATTCGTTTCTTTCACTAGAATTCGTCCACAATTTTCACAGTATATTATTTTATTTTGATCATTTAATTCAATAAGAATTTGTGGCCTAATATGAAAACCACATCCACTACATGCATTATTACTACTAAATACAACGGCTTTTTTATTTTTATGCTGAATTAGTTGCACATATTTTTTAACTAAGCTCATAGGTAATTGTTTCCCTATTTCTGTTCTTTTTTCTTTGGAGAGAGTAATATTTTTTTCCACCTCCACAATTTCTTGATGGAGTATATTTTCATTGGCTTTTAAATTCTCGTCAGCGAGTTTTTTTAGTTTTCTTTGTTCATCTCTTTGTTTTTTAAGATAATTTTCTTCTTCCATAACCAAAAGAATTTCCTCTTCTATTTCCGAATTTTTTTCATCTAGCTTCACTATTTGGGAATTTAAAGCTTTGTATTCTTTATTGGTTTTGATAGTGTCTAGCTGATGCCCATACTTCAATTTTAAATCTTTGTTACTTTTAATTTCATTTTCTTTACTCTTTTGGGTCAGTATATTCTGTTCAAGAAGTTTTTCTGTTTTATCTAAATCCTCAGTAGCGTTAGCTAGAGATAGCTTTAAATTATCAAGCTGTTGGGGTAATTGCTTCTTTTGGATTTCCAAACCACTAATAATATCATCTAATTTCTGCATTTCTATTAATAATGGTATTTGAGTACTCATTGTTCCTCCTTGATTAAAAGACTGATGTCCAATGAACGATATGAATGAGTTAAATATCCGCATGAGATATAGTGGACCCCAACAGAAGCAACTTGGTTGATGTTATGTATATTTATTCCGCCGGATGCTTCAAATTCTACCTCTTTACCATATTTATCAACAGCCTTTTTCATTAGTTCTAAGCTCATATTATCAAGTAGTATTCGATCTACTTTACATCTCACTGCTTCGTCTATTTCTTTAGCATTTTTTACTTCCACTTCAATTTTATAGCTCGTATTTTTCTTTTTAACTAATTCAACTGCTTTTTTAATGGAACCCACTGCAGCAATATGATTGTCTTTAATTAAGACCATATCATAGAGACCAAATCGATGATTGTACCCACCTCCAATCCGAACCGCATATTTTTCTAATTCCCGAAGGAGAGGTGTGGTTTTCCGTGTATCAAGTAATTTCGCTTGGTAGGGTTTTATACTATTAACATATTCATTAGTCATCGTAGCTATTCCAGACATTCGTTGTAAAAAATTTAAAGCTACTCTTTCTCCGCTTAAAATTGAAGAGGAATATCCTTCTATCTTTGCAAATGTTTCGCCTTTTTTAATGAGATCACCATCTTTTTTATAAGCAACACAGCGAATGTGTTTTTCTAAGATCGTAAAAACTTGAAAGGCAATATTTAATCCACACAAAATCCCATTTTCCTTGGCCACAAAATGGGCAATAATGTTCTTTTCCGACAAATCTAAATAATCGGTTGTAATATCACCAAAACCGAGATCCTCTTCAAGAGCCGAGGTTATTATTTTTTTTATTTGCATAAAATCCTTTTATTTATTTTTATTAAAACAAAAAAAGCATTTATCAAGTTTCTGACAAATGCTTCTTTTTAAAACATCGGGTGGGCGTGGTTACTAACCACACGAATTCTCTCATATCCACGATTTTTTCTAACATGGATCAATGATATAAATCCTGCTTCCCGTGTCAATAGTTTTTTTTAAGGATTTTAAATAATCTCTAACTAACTTTATCATAACAATTAACAGATGGCAAATTTTTATTTATTTCTAACCTCAAAAAAAACCTTTACATTTAAAACAATTTTTTTTTTTTGGTTTTGGGAGATAACATGCAGAAAAAATGGGAGATTAGACAAAGTTTATCAAAAGAAGAAAAGCATCTTGTTAAAAATCTTGCTTTTATTAATAAGTGTCCCATGATTATTGCTGAATTACTATATACCAAAAAGTTAGTACAAAAAGAAGATATTGATACTTTTTTTTCGCCCAGTCTGAAAAGGTTACATGATCCCTTCTTGTTTTCAGATATGAATAAAGCCGTCGACAGAATTATTGAAGCAATCGATAGCGGAGAAAAAATTACTATTTATGGAGATTATGATGTTGACGGGACAACTGCAACGGCTCTTCTTTTTCTGGGTCTAAGTTCATTAAATGCTGTCGTTGACTATTTTATCCCCCACCGTATGATTGATGGGTATGGACTTACTTTGAGCGGGTTAGAACAACTACACGAAGGTGGAACATCACTGATTATTAGTGTTGATTGTGGAATCATTGCTTTTGAGGAAGTAGCAACAATTAATAGTATGGGTATGCAGATTATTATTACAGATCACCATAACGCAAAAGATGAATCACCAGCCGCATATGCCATTATTAACCCCAAAAAAAAAGGGGACTCCTATCCCTTTAAAGAATTATCCGGGGTGGGAGTCGCCTACAAACTATTAATGGCTATTTATGGTCGCTTAGGGATTTTCCACGGGGAATACTTAACGAAGTATTTAGATTTAGTAGCGGTGGGAACTATTGCAGACATTGTCTCCTTAACAGATGAAAATAGAGTGCTTGCTTCGATTGGATTAATTCATTTAACCCAAAGAAAAAATCATGGTTTAAATGCTTTAATGAATTTAGCAGGTATTACCAATCGAGCCCCTGATGTGAATGATATTATGTTTGCAATTGCTCCCCGTATCAATGCTGCCGGTCGAATGGGTAGTGCTATGAGAGCAGTTGAATTGCTTACCTGCAAGGATCCTATAAAAAGTCAAAACCTCGCCGAAATTATTGAAAGAGAAAACTCCCTTCGACAACAGATTGATTATAAAACATTACAAGAAGCTGATGATCTAATTCACAAAAAATATAAAGACCTCAATGATACTGGGTGTATTGTAATCTCTTCAGATCAGTGGCACCCTGGCGTTATTGGAATTGTGGCTTCCAAAATTGTGGATCGGTTTTATCGCCCAACCATCATGATCTCGAACTCTGAAGGTATGGGAAGCGGTTCCGGGAGAAGTATTACGGAGTTTGATTTATTTGGCGCCTTGGAACAATTAGAAGATTACGTAGAAACCTTTGGAGGGCATAAATACGCTGTTGGCTTAACAATCTTACCTGAGTACATAGAGACTTTTGAAGATAATCTCCAAAAAATCATTAAACAACAAATAAAAATTAATGAATTAAGCCCCAAACTAATGATTCATCGAAAAATTGAACTGTACGAAGTCACCCCTAAATTATTACAATGGTTGAACAAGTTTACTCCCTTTGGTACAAATAATCCCGCCCCAGTTTTTTACACTTTAAATGTTCAAGTAGAAGGATATCCATATATTGTTGGAAAGAATCATTTAAAACTAAAGGTAATAAAAGACGGTTGTGAACTTGATTTAATTGGGTTTAATTTAGGTAATTATTTAGCATTGATAAAAAATAAACATTGCTTGGCAATCGCTTATACTCTTGAATTGATAAACAGTTCGGGGAAACAAATGATCCAAGGCAATTTAAAAGACATAAAAATATTATAATTAGGGTAGTCTTATGAGAAAAAAAAGCACTTTCTCCCTTGAGCTAGTAATCTCCATCTGGTTATTTTTTTCTATTTCTTGCACAAGACATCATATTTCACAGGCAAAACCGATTAATTATTTACACTTGCAAGATCGTTTATTTGTTAATCATCATGTTGATAAAGCGTGTTATGCTTTCATTGATAAAACTTTTTATCTGATGCACAAAAGTGAAAATGCTATTTATATTTACAAACAAGGTCAGTTATGGAATATTATTGGTGGACCAGGATTTGGAGAATCTAACTTTCGCCGGTTAACAGACATCAATTTAGGGGCTGATGGAACCTTATATGCGTTAGATAGTTCAGAACGCTCCCTGAAAAAATTTGACCGCACGGGTAAATACCAAGGACAAGTGTTACTCACCGGCACAACAAAACCATCGCACTTTGCCATATCGAGCACTGGAGGAATTTTTATTTATGATAATTATCTCAAAGAAATCGCTTTTTTTGATTATTTTTCTCTGAATGTAAAATATACTTTTGGTAAATTTCAAATTGAATCCTGTGATGAATTATACTTAATTGGAGATTTTATTAATATTTATAGTAAACCCTCAAATTCAACCACAATTTTTTTTGTTAATGGTTTATATGAAAATAGTTACCAAGGTAAAATGCTTGTAGATTCTTATCATAATTTATATCTTATTGCAGAAAAATCAATTATAGAACATTTTTCTCAAAAACAATTGATTAATCTTCAAAACGATCATCACCAACAAATTGATAAAAATTCGTACATCGAACTCCTCAATTTTGACAAAGATTTTTTATTGATTAATCATAATCAAGAAATCCAAGTATATCGTCTTATTTATACCTCATGAAGATAAAAAAAATTGATCGGGTTATTGCATTACCCATCTTTTCAGCAATTCTCATTGGGTTATCAAGATGGAATTTGGATTTTGATAGCTTTATTTTTGTGTCTTTTGTACCTTTGTTTTATTTTTTTGAATACACAACAAATAAAAATAAACCTTATTTACCACGATTGTTTTATACTGGAAAACAGTATTTTGGGTATGGCTTTCTCTTTTCTACAGTACTTATTTGCCTTTTTTTATATTGGATCAATCTCGTTACGATCATTGGATTTTTAGGACTAATTCTGCTGTTTGGTCTTATCTTTGGATTCATCTTTTGGTATGTGAGCAAAATTTATCATTATATACCCAAATTTGCCCCCATATGGTTTTCTATAACCTGGATTTTTTTTGAATATCTTACAAATTTTTCGGAATTTCATTTCCCCTGGTTCGCTATCGGATATGGATTAAAAAATAAACTCTATTTATTACAAGTTTTAGAATTGGGGGGGTTACCTCTCCTAAGTTTTTGTATTTTAGGGATCAATTATTTATTATATCTAGCTTTCCAAAGCATAGTCTTTAGCACGACTGCGAAAAACATGATCAAAGGATTAAAATTCTTAGCTATCGTTATCATTTTGCTCCTTTTTTGGGGTGGAACTGGTTTTTGGCGAATGCAACAAATAAATAAGAACACCGAAGAGAAAACTTTTAAAATTGCTTTAATACAAGGAAATATCCCTCAAGATCTAAAATGGGAAGAAGAAATGGAAGAAGAAACATTTTTGATCTATGAGCGCTTAGCCAAGGAAGTTGTTAAAAATGAAAATCCAAATTTAATTTTATATCCTGAAGCTGCATTACCATCATGGCTCTATATCTGGCCTAGTGAGTATTACCAATTAATGAGTTTAGTGGTTGACCTTAATACTCCTATTTTTACCGGATTTCCTCATTATATCGATGAACTCAAATATGAGGGACAGGACGAACCAAGACTATATTATAATGCGGCTAATCTTTTTACTCCTGATATCGTTAAACACGAAAAGTATTACAAAAATATCTTAGTTCCTTTCGGGGAAAGAACCCCTTTTCTTAGTCTATTTCCCCTACTCTGGAAATTACAAATGGGACAAGCAAATTTTGAAAGTGGCAATTCTTCTGTCCTTTACAAAATTGAAGATTATACCTTTACTCCACTGATTTGTTTTGAAATTGCCTTTCCATTATTTATCAAAAAAACGGTTCAAAACATTAATCCTGATTATCTTGTCAATATTACTAATGATGCCTGGTTTTATCGTAGTATAGGCACTCATCAACATGCGATGATGGCAGTTTTTCGCACCATCGAAACGCGCAAACAAGTCTTTAGAGTTGCCAATACTGGATATAGTTTTTACACTATGCCTAGTGGTGAGATGAAAGCGATGACTAATCTTTTCGAACGTTGCTACCTCGTTGCCTACTTAAATACTTACCATAGTAAAACTCCTTATATCCAATATGGCTATCTACTTCACCTTTTTTTGATCACTCTTTTTATTTTGCAACTCGCTTATATTATTATTAATAGCTTAAAAAAAAGGCAAGTCTGTAACAAAAAAAATAGTTGAAGTATGACGAAGAAAAAGAGGTTTTATGGAAAAAATGTATTATAAATTAGTTGAAGTTTCTACAATGACCAACGTCCCACAGCACACTATCAGATATTGGGAAAAGGAATTTCCTCAATTAAGAATTAAAACGAAAAAAGGACAACTGCGCAGGTTTACCTTAAAGGAAATTAACTTAATACTGCAAATAAGAGAACTGATTATCAACCGTAAATTTACTTTACTCGGAGCAAAAGCGGAAATTCAAAGGATAAGTCAGTTAATGACTGAAAAAGAGGTCGATAATTTTTGTTTGGAAAACAAACAACTTCCCATGTTGACCAAGAAACAAAAACAGCAAAGAAAAGAAAATTTTACCTCCTTAAATTTAAATCGAACACTCCAGAACCAGAATTCCCAGAAAAATATTAATGTCGAATACATAAGGAATGAATTACAAGAAATAAAAAAAATATTAATCAAACAACCCAAACATTAATTTTGTGTCGAGTTTATAATTTACTCTGTTAATCTAGGTTAATCATCTGTCAATTGTTATCTCGCGAAAAATTATTGTTTATGACTGTCACAGAGTGATGATTTTCGTCATTACATAGATCAGTGCATCGCAACGGACGAAGTAATCCAGAAAGCCAAGTATTATATAACTTGATGTATTATAATAACGAAAGTGCTAAAATCGTACCCAAAAAACACTCTGCGGCAGCCTTTATTTTGAATAGAGACACATAAAACAATGCCGAAAACTATTATCTACTACATGAAAAGTAAGGTATTACTTTACTTTTTGATGATCGGGAGTTTTTCTTTATATGCCCAAAAATTAACTCGAATCTCTCCCCATGTGTTCAATAGTGAATATGAGCAATTCATTATTGTTCATACTTTTACAGAAAATGATGAGAAAATTATTGCACAGATAAAGAATGAACTCTCCGATCGAATTATTCAACTACAACAAACTATTCGTAGTTTACGCGATCTTGAAATCACTATTAATATTGCACCCAATCCCAGCATATATGCAGAATGGATCTTGGGCAAACACATTGTTTTTGAGAATTCTATTGGCTACGCCGAATTAGAAACGAACCAAATTTACATTAAAAACCTTAGTTCATTGCCCGGAAAACCTGAATTAATCACATTGCTAATGCACGAGTATATCCATTTATATATCTATGATCACTTTCCAGATGCCCCTTTATGGTTTCATGAAGGAATGGCTCATTATTTTTCTAGCCCTATCAATCTTGAGCAGATTTATTATTGGTGGACTAATGCTTTTAAAAAAGGTTACTTATTAGATCAATTTCCATACACTTACCCTGAAAATGAAGAGGAACTTACTCCTTATTATTTTCAAAGTTTCCTTATTTTTCGACATCTTATGCAAACCAAAGATAATAAATTACAAGATTTATTTTATCTCTCCGAAAAAAATAATAATTTTCATGATTGCTTTACGAACATCTTCTATCGAACCCCCGAAAGCTATGTCCTTGATTTTTATCATCATACTCTTGTTAGAGAATTAAGAGTCCAGAAAGCAATTAAATATGCCTATCTAGTTGCTCTAGTTATAATATTAACCGCAGTGCTTCTTTTCTATTTTAGAATCAAAAAACAAATGAGATTAGAAAAATTACATCAACTGTGTGAGGAATTTGGAACTCTGTGGATAGAATATCGAAACATCCGACTGTCATTTGAAAACTTATTACAAAACGAAGAAGACAAAAAATTGTTTTACTTGCTGGAAAGAAAAAAAAATGTTATCTCTCAATTAATAAGAAAAAAATACCTCCATTTAGAGACCCTAAAAGTAAAAGAAGATCACTTTCCTTCTGAAGAATACTGGCTATATTTTAAAGAAGCGAGGAAAAATATGCATCTTACTTGATAAAATAATACCTTCTGTCATTCTGACCTTTAATGTTAAAATCTCAATTTTAATCTGACAAAGTTGTGGTAAAGCGAAGCTGATTGCCGCCTTAGGATTAAGTAGATAGTAGCCCAAAAATATTTTCACCGAGCTCGATAAGGATATTTAAACAAGGTGATCTTTCTTCGGGGTCAACACCTGCTGTAGGTTGATCAACATTTAATTACCTATGTCTTAATTCTAGTCAATCAGTAGCATTTTACATAAGCATTGAACATTGAATAAGCAGGCAGAGAAGATGCCATAATTTCTCCCTCACATTACTGTATCATCCTTATAGTTTTGGGTTTTTAAAAAAGAAAAAAAAGTTAAAAAATAGGCTTGACAAAAAAATCAGGTTTCATATTCTGGTTTTATCATAGAACAGTGCCGATGTAGCTCAATGGTAGAGCAAGTGATTTGTAATCACTAGGTTGGGGGTTCAATTCCCTTCATCGGCTCCATTTATCTTGATTTTCAGGTTGGGTAGGTTCCCGAGCGGCCAAAGGGAACAGACTGTAAATCTGTCGTCGAAGACTTCGGAGGTTCGAATCCTCCCCTGCCCACCATTTTGATGTTCAAGATCAAGGAGTTACCTAATTTTTTAGGAACTGTTTTATTGCTAATGTCCCGAGCGGGAGTAGCTCAGTTGGCTAGAGCATTAGCCTTCCAAGCTAAGGGTCGCGGGTTCGAACCCCGTCTCCCGCTCCAATTTTAAAAAGAAAATTTTTTAATTTCCAGGATTTGCTCATGTAACTCAGTCGGTAGAGTACTTCCTTGGTAAGGAAGAAGTCGCCGATTCAAGTTCGGCCATGAGCTCCATTTTTCATTTTCTTCACCTCGAGACACCTTCTTTTCAAGGTGTCTTTTTTGTATGAAATTAAGTCCTCACGATTAATGAGAGTCTTATATATAAGATAACAACTACTTCTGCTATTGGATACTATTTCATTAAGGAAAAAATAATAGCTGTGTAATTTTGTAATATCATAAGATGCATTTCTTTCCTTCTCCTCTATTCCCCCTAGAAAGAAACATTTGCGACAGAGAATAATTCACTAAACCTCAGACACTTAATCTCAAACGAGGAACGAACTAATTAGGGTAAGATTATACCCCCCAATTAAATTCTCGGATTGCTGTCTCTTGTGCCGACTCTACTTTTTACCTTTCGATTGTTTTTGCCACCACATCGCTAAATTTTTTTGTTCTCTAATATCTTTTCCTTTGGGAACATATATTTTTTCTCCTGTTGTAAAATCAATGCCAGTATAATACATCATCGTAGCTATTGTCATAGGTGTTGGAGTAAATTCTTGAATTTGCTCTACTTTCAAATAGTTTTTTTGTAAAAATTCTTTTAGTTCCAAAGCATCACCTTTTGTTGTTCCGGGAAACCCCACAATTAAGTAGGGAATAATATACTGTTTTTTAGCTATTTTCTGGACATAGCCTGTAAAAATGTGAGTAAATTGCAAGTATTTTTTTATACTAGGTTTATACATCTTGGCTAAGACATGGCTACTAACATGTTCAGGGGCTAGTTTTAAATACCCAGGAGTGTAAAAAAAACATAATTCACTGATCAACTCAGGTTGAGCAAGAGCCAAATCAAAACGCACTCCAGAAGACACAAAAACGTTTGCAACACCTGGTAATTGACGAGCAGTTGCTAATAACTCTAAATAGGGTTTTGCTTGGTGTTCTAAGTATTTACAAAGATCTGGATAAAGACAACTTAGCTGAGGGCATGAACCGGCAACCTTCTTTTTACAAAAAGTTCCATACATATTTGCGCTTGGTCCCGCAAGGTCGGTAATTGTCCCTTTGAAATATGATTTACGTGTAATTGTTCTGATTTCGTCAAGAATTGAAGCTATTGATCGAGATTGAATTGATTTCCCTTGGTGTAAGCCAATACAACAAAAACTACATCCCCCATAACATCCTCGATGTGAAAGCACAGAATATTTAATCTGTTCAAAAGCAACAATAAATTTCCCTTTATATTTTGGGTGTGGTGCCCGTTGAAAGGGGAGCTGGTATATTTCGTCCAATTCTTTAGTTGTTAATGGTTCTGGTGGGGGATAATGAAGATAATACCTCTCATGAAAGCGATAATAAAGTATCTGGGTTTTATAATTTTGGTGAAATTTTTTCGTCATTTGATAAAAATTTTCCGGCTCGGAAACAGTGTCAAAATTTGTTAATTCCAGAGAATCGTCAGGTTTTTCTCTACTTAAAATGCATGTTCCTAGTATATTATCTATAGTTTGCTGGAGTTGTAAGCGCCGGGCAATTGCCAAAATTTGTTTTTCGCCATTTCCATACACTAAAATGTTCGCTTTGGTATCAATTAATAGTGAATTTTTTACTTTATCAGACCAAAAATCATAATGTGGAATCCGGCGCATCGAAGCCTCAAGACCACCGATAACGACTGGAATTCCTTTAAACAGTTGTTTTACCTTTTGAGTATAAACAGAAACAGCTCTATCGGGACGTAAGCCTATTTGTTTATTGGGGGAATAATCATCTTCGGAACGGATCTTTCTTTGGGCTGTGTAATGATTAACCATGGAATCAACATTTCCAGAGCTTATACCAAAAAACAGTCTTGGCCGCCCTAAACGTAGGTAATCATTATCATTTTGCGGCTGAGCAATAAGACCTACCCGAAAACCTTTGGCAACTAAATATCTACCTAATAAGGCCACTCCAAAAGCGGGATGGTCAACATAGGCATCTCCAGTAATGAGAATGATGTCTAACTCCGTCCAACCGTTTTGTAATATTTCCGCTTGGTGAAGAGGTAAAAAATTATTCAAATGTTTTGACGAATAATATTAATTGCTTGGTTTCCTTTGTCGGTATCCATGGTGTCAAATTCTACAATATCATTTTGTTCCAAAATTTTTTGCTCTGTCGGGGATTTTGAAACAATTGATTTCCAATGGACAAAATATTCCTTTCGGTCATCAGAAACGATAAACCCATAACCTTTGTGTGCATTAAACCACTTTACTTTTCCTTTCATTAAGACTCCCTCACGATCATAAACATCAGTTTCCATAGTTCGTTACAATTTTCTTAAAAGATTATTCCAACAGCTCCAACAAAGCTTTCTGAATAAGCACGCCCATTTTTAAAGACATTATTCAAACCTTTACTGTATTCTAAACCAAGATACAGTTTTTTATTTAATACAATGTCTGCACCAAACAGCAAAGCATGATTAGTTGAATTGATATTACTATCTTCTGATTCTAAAAGTGTGGAAAAGGTTCCTCCAACATAAGGATAAAAAGAAAAAAGAACTCTGTCGATCTCCATTTCTGCTTTCAATTGTGGTTTAAATTTCGCGTACACATCAAAATAACTTGATCTTAACTCATCATAATAGTAGTGTTTACGATAATGATACCGATAAAAAGGATAGTAGTGGCGCCGGTGAATCTCATAACTAGTTTCCTTGTAGCGAATACCTCCTTCGGTTATAAAAAAAGCATCCGTTTGAGGAGTAAAAATAATACCTGCCCCGTAATGCATACCCTGTCCAGGCGTATAACGAAACCCAGTCCTGTGGTATTGATTAACAGATTTACCTGTCATGGTGGTATGAGTATAGCCGCTCGTAAGTAAGAGATCAAACCTTTCTGTAAGACCATTTAAATAAACATAACTGATGATAAAGAAGATTAAATATAGCTTTTTCAAAGTACACCTCTCATTATTTATCGGAAGATATCCGGATTAATTAACATTTTTATTTTATCACAACATCCTCATTTCTTTCCATATCCCAATCGTGATAAGACATTCAAAACACCTAAATGCTATGATATACGCAGATTACCTTTAATTAACAGATTATACTTCAATAGCTATAAACATCTTGGAAGTGGAATAAATCTCTCTAGAGTTTAGTACGCGATAAATGACATCAAGCTGTTGATTACTAATAATTCCAAGACTGGTTTTTGCTTCTTTATGAAACCATTTTTTGCTAGTTTACCAATCACTAGCGTTCAATAGCGTTCAATACTGTACTTAATTTTTGAGCTTATAGAATTTTTTGGGGGAATTTATATGGAAAGTATTAAAAAAAAGTAAAAAAAAATAAAAAGCCCTTTTTTTTTGTTGACTTAAAAAAGGTAAAATAATAATCAGCGTTTGGGGATATTTTGTTAGGAGTTATGTTTATGAAAATATTTTTAAAATCCACCAAAGATTTGTTGAACAAGATTATCTATAATCCCATACTGATCTTTGTTACCACATTGATTTGTTGTCTTTGTCTCATCAGCGCTTTTATTTCCAATCAAATAAAAATTGATACTCTCTTGATGCAACAGTTAATAACCAGCCGCGCTAATACAACAAAAGATATAATCACACGCTTAGTATATAAAACAGAAGTAATTGCCTCTTACATCAAGATGAATAACGGCGAAATTAAAGATTTTGAGGTCTTAGCCAACGCCATTATTGATGATGAAAACATTGTTAACTTTATCTTGGCCCCACAAGGTAAAGTCGCATATACTTACTCTCTTACGGGTAATGTACCAAGAACAGGTTTTGATTATTTTGCCGAAACAACACCGGGTAGAAACGAAACAATCTATGCGAAAGAAAATCGAACTGCTATTTTAGCTGGGCCGCTAGAGGCTCAACAAGGCGGTGTAATTTTAAGCGGACGTCTTCCTCTATATTTAGCAAAGCAAGAAGGAAAAGATGAATATTTTTGGGGATTTGTGTTTGTTAGTATTAAATATCCAGAGGTGTTATACGAAGCTGGATTTAATGAATTAGATAAACAAGGATATCATTATGTCATTTGGCACTATAATCCTGATCTTCTCGAAAGAGAAATAATCCTTCAAAGTCCAGATACCGGGCAAAAACGACAACGTTATATTGATGAAGAGCTATCAATACTAAATGCAGATTGGCATTTTCAGATAAGCCCTATCAAAGCATGGTATGAATACCATGAAACCTGGGTCTTGATTTTTTTTGCTCTTTTATTAAGTTTCTTAATCACTTTAATAATACAAAATAACAGAAGAATGAGAATGCTGGAAAGAGATATTAGTGACGAAACTGCTTATACTGATATCTTGTTTAATTCCTCTCCTCTTGTGTGTTTTTTATGGGACAAGGACATCACTATTCACCATTGTAACGAAGAAACATTTAAACTCTTTGGACTTAATAAACAACAAGATATTCGGAAAATATTTTTTAAACTCTCTCCCGAAATACAACCCGATGGGGTTAGTAGCAACATCGCTGCTGCCCAAGAGATTCAAAAAGCATTTGATACTGGTTATGCACACCGTGAGTGGATGCACCAAACTATACAAGGAGAACCTATACCTTGTGATATAGTTTTAAATAGGGTGCAATATAAGGATAAAAAATTTGTGGCTGTTTATGTTAGAGACTTAAGAGAACTAAAAGCTTTTCTCGCTGAAATTGACCAGGCAAGGAATGAAGCTATCGCAGCAAGCAGCGCTAAAAGTACTTTTCTCTCCAACATGAGTCATGAAATAAGAACTCCTCTTAACTGCATTATTGGTTTTGCTGAACTAGCCCGCGATGACAAAATTTCCTCGAAAACATATGATTATCTAACCAATATTATTGATAGTTCTGGAATGCTCTTGGATATTATCAATGATATCCTTGATATTTCAAAAATTGAAGCTGGTAAAATGGAACTTGAGCATATTCATTTTGACCTAAGTGAAGTTATTCTCCAATGCCAAAAAATAATAACTCCCAAAATTATGGACAAAAATGTTACCCTATATTGTTATGCAGAACCAAATATTGATAAAAAACTACTTGGAGATCCTGTTCGGCTACGACAAATTATCATTAATCTCCTATCCAATGCTGTTAAATTTACAAAGACAGGGGCGATTAAGCTTTTAACTTCTGTTGTTCACACTGATGAACACAGCATCACGATCCATTTTGAAGTGAAAGACAGTGGAATTGGGATGACCGAAGAGCAATTAAAAAAAATATTTGAACCTTTTTCCCAAGCTGATGAGAGTATTTCTCGCCAGTACGGAGGAACAGGACTCGGGTTAGCGATTATCAAGAATTTAATCGAATTAATGCACGGAACCCTGAATGTTGAAAGTTTTCCTAACATTGGGAGTCGTTTTTATTTCGATCTAACCTTTGATGCAATTAGTATTCCTCTTGGAGAAGTGGAAGATAACTCCAAAAACTCGGAAATTGAGCAACCTTGGTTCCAAGGCACGGTGCTTGTCTTCGAGGATAACCTATTAAATCAACAAGTGATTAAAGAGTATCTAGCAAAAGTTGGTCTTGATGTAGTAATTGCCAATGATGGGCAGGAGGGAGTGGAAATTGTGGCTGAATATATGAAACATCAAAAAAAATTATTTGACCTCATTTTTATGGATATGCATATGCCTAAAATGGATGGTATGGTAGCTACAGCTCATCTGATTCAAATGGGTTTTCCGAATCCAATTGTGGCTTTAACGGCAAACATACTTTCAAATGATGTAGCTCTCTATAAAAAAAATGGTATGGCGGGATATTTAGGCAAGCCTTTTACAAAACAAAAGCTCTGGAAATGCTTAACAACATTCCTTATTCCCGTAAAAATGATCAATGAATCAAAAGATTCTCCCGAAGATTATAATAGTTTACAACAAAAATTGTGTATTAATTTTTATCAATCAAATCAACACCTCATTGCTGATATTAAAGAAGCAATACTAAATGAAGATATTAAACTGGCCCACCGCCTTGTTCACACCTTGAAAAGCAATGCTGGGCAAATTGGAGAAAAAAAGGTCTCCGAAATTGCAGAACTCGTAGAAAATCAACTCCGTAATGGCATCAACCGTCTCTCAAACGAACAATTATTACTTCTCGAAGTTACTCTCCATCAAGCACTAGAAAAACTTGCGCCACTACTTTCCCTAAAAAGAACCAAATTCATTGGAAAAAATAGTAATCCAGAGGCTTTACAAGAAATTCTCACTAAATGTGAAAATTTAGTTCAAAATAATGATACTGAGTGTCTGGATACAATAGACACTCTACTCACTTTTGAAGGAACTGAAAAGTTGGTTGAGGCTATCGATAATCTTAATTTTAAAGAAGCCCTCGTGGAAATTAGTTTACTGAAGAATAAATAATAATAGTACGATACTTTATCTTAGGAAAGAGGAGGCGCCTTTTTGAAAAATGAAAAACAAAAAATTTTGGTTATTGATGATGAGAAAGCAAATTGCCTACTAATGGCTCAAATTTTAAAAAATGATTACACTGTTTATGTATCCACAAACAGCAGTGAAGCTCTGGAAGTGATTAAACGAAACACCCCTGATGTTATTTTATTAGATATTATTATGCCAGAACTCGATGGGTATGAAGTTCTTAAAATTCTAAAAGCCAACCCCGCGACAGAAAAAATCCCCGTGATTTTTATCACTGGTTTGAACAATGAAGAAGACTATATAAAAGGTTTAGAATTAGGGGCCGATGATTTTATTGGAAAACCTTTTAGTCCAACAATTGTCAAGTTACGCCTTAAAAAAACACTACAAACCAATATTGTACAAGGAGGATCTAAATGACGAGTTGTAGATTATGTTTATTATTATTGATTTTAATTATCTCTATTCACCTAGCTGCAGTTTGGGTAGATAATTATCCGAGCCAAATTACCCAACCAGACGGAACAATAATAAAAATATTGGTTTCGGGTGATGAATTTCACAATTGGAACCATGACGAACAAGGGTATACTATTATCCAAGACCAAAACACCGGCTTTTGGTGCTGGGCAACGCTTAATGAACAAAAATCTCTTGTTTCTACAGGATATCCTATTCATCAAGTATCTCCCCAAGAGCTTAATCTACAAACTCATTTGAATATTTCACCGACAGAGTATCACCGAAAAAGAGATTCTTGGAAAGAACAAAACCAGACCCGGAAGACTCGCACACCTTCAATTGGTCAAGTTCAAAGCCTTACCATTTTCATTCGCTTTGCGGGAGAAAATGATTTTTCTACAGAATTTAGCTTTTTTGAGAACCTTTTTAATGCATATGGATTCGAAGTTCAATCAATGTACCAGTATTTTTGTGATAGTTCCTACGGGGTGTTTGAGGTTTTTTCTCCCATGTTTCCGGAACCTACTGGAAATGTGATTAATTCATACCAAGATCTTTATTCCAGGAATTATTACCAACCATATCATGCGCTTACTAATCCTATTGGATATCAGGGAGGAGATAATGGTTGGGAAAGAGCAACTAGAGAACATGCCCTACTGGCAAGAGCGGTAAATGCTATTGCGGAACTAATTCCTACTTCCCTGATCCTTGACGCCGACCAAGATGGTATGGTAGATAATGTTAACTTCATTATCCAAGGAGATTCCGAAGGATGGTCGGAATTATTATGGCCACATCGTTGGAGCCTTTTTTATGAAGAAGTTTTTTTAAATGGTAAACAAGTCTGGGATTATAATTTCAATATTGAACTCTTTACTCAGCGCCGTGGATTAGGAGTTCTAGTTCACGAATTTACCCATTCTCTAGGTGTACCAGATTTTTACCGGTATCAGTATAATGGAACTCCTGTAGGTTATTGGGACCTTATGGCAGCTGATACGAATCCCCCCCAATCTATCTCCGCATTTACGAAATATGCTTACACCCAATGGATCAACGAGTTACCTCAGATAACTCAAGCCGGAAGCTACAGTCTTTATCCGGTTACCACCAACCAGAATAATCACGCTTTTCGCATCAATTCTCCTTTTTCCACGACAGAATTTTTTGTTGTGGAATATCGAAAAAATGATACTAGCTACATTGACTCAACTTTGCCAGGTTCAGGATTGGTAATTTGGAGAGCAAATTTTGCTATTTATGGAAACGCCGATGGTCCACCTGACCAATTATATGTTTATCGTCCTGAAGGTTCAATAGATAATGATGGTAATATTGATCAAGCCTTTTTTAGTGCTGATGTTGAACGAACTGCTATCAATGACGGAACTAACCCGGCCTCTTTCCTTGCGAATGGAAGTAGGGGAGGCTTAAATATTTTTAATATTAGTTCTGCGGAAGATTCTATTTCCTTCGAGGTTAGTTTTACTCCTATTACTTTTTTACCCGTCAGTAATCTAAATAGTTATCACCACTCTCATCTTGCTACCCTTACTTGGCAACCTCCAAACACTAGTTTAAATCCCTCTTTGTATGAAATATATCGCAATGAAGTGCTAGTCTCCCAGCTCACCCCGGAGTTTAATTTTTATACCGATCATCTAGTTCAACCCAATCAAATATATTGCTACTCAATCTACACTCATTATCAAGAAGGTGTATCTGAACCTGCAACAATAAGTGTTCACACCACCTCTGGTTATGCTCAACTAGGAGGAGGAAGTACTTTTACGAATGGACAGGAAGCGTCTCCCATCAATGTGTTTTACCAAAATTTTCGTAGCCAATTTGTGATTACGAAAGAAGAATTAAATTGGGCTGGTATTTATGGAGAAACAACTCTTTCGGATTTAGGTTTTTATGTGGAAAGTAGCCCAACATTTGCCTTACCAAATTATCATCTCCGCGTCAAACACACAACCGCAACCAATGTTTCATCTCACGATTATGGTCCTTTCTCGACTACCCAAATTCTTCCTGTCTATCAACCAGATGCAGGAAGCTGGAATTTTATCTCATTAAGCACTCCCTTTATTTGGAATGGAATCGATAATATCCTCATTGATACGGCCTTTCTAAATGCAGAAGACTATGTTCGGGCTGGACAAGTACGCATTTTTAATGCCACCAATGGATATCGATTTATCAGGGATAGAGAAGAAAATTTAATCGAAGCGGAAACTACGACTATAGTTAATTATAAACCTCAAATTAAAATTTATTTTACCCCCCCCGGAGCTTTGAATCCTCCGTGCCATTTAACTGCTATTCAGGATGTATCTACTAATGAAATCACTCTTTATTGGCTTCCCCCAATGCCCGGCACCGATAGTTTATTCCTTGGGTACCACGTTTATTGGGAAGATAATCGCCTTACCAGCAACCCTATAAATAATACCACTTATACCTTTAATTTTTCACCCGATCCTCGTTTACTGGTTAGTTTTGGAGTTACTGCTGTTTATGAAGATGGAGAATCTGACTCCGATCGAATAATTTTCGAGATTCAGCTCAATAGCAACGATCATATCCTTGAACCTCTCACCACAAAACTACTTGCCAATTACCCTAATCCTTTCAATCCAATGACAATCATTAGTTTCTTGTTAGCCAAAGAAAGTCCCGTAAGTATAGAAATATATAATTTGAAAGGACAAAAAATTTGGGACCAGGAAGAGAAAATTCTCCCGCCAGGTAAACACCAAATTACTTGGAATGGACAAGATGAACAGGGGAATATGGTTGGCAGTGGGATCTATTTCTACCGCTTGAAAACGCCAGAATTTTCCTCGGTAAGAAAAATGTTATTAATTAAATAAAGCTGATATTAATCAAAAAAAAATTGCATAAATTAATAACAATAACCTACAGGTTATAGTGCGACAGCCTTAATGATAATAAATAACTACAAGTATATAATGTAGCTAAAAATGGGAATAAAGAAAATATATAAGTATAATCCTGATTTACAATATAGATGCACAATAATCAGGGGAAAGTCTATTTCTAGAATGGATGATTTTTTACCAATATATGTGGAAATTTTACGAGAACTATGTCCAATTTCTGCAAACAATTTTGCTGATGAATTTGATACAAGATTATCAAAATATATTAAAGATGATCATAAAACGATAAAAAATCATCGTACAGAAAATGTATTTAAGTTACTTGGGCTTGTTTTTGTTCAAAATGATATAGTATACCTTGCCGACAGGACAAAAAGATTTATTGAAGACGGAGATCAACCAGCTTTATTTAAAAGTGTTTGTTACCAGTTTCAACAACCAAACGGTTCGCAAAAGATAAATACAATAGCGCAAAAGATTGTCGATAAAGTTTCTTTTCGACCCTACCATTTTATACTTTCATTATTACAAAAAGCAAATACAAACAATGTAATTTTGACCAAATATGAAATTGCATATTATGTGTTAAATTCACTTCATGTACTACAGGGTAACGTTTCAGTTGATCAAGTTTTTACAACAATTATATCTGATAGGTTCAATAAAATAACTAAAAAAATTACTATTATAAAAAACTATGCTTGGTCATACCAACATATAAAAGAACAATTTGATTATTTAAAACTTGCAAATCTTATAAGAGAAGATGAACATAACATATGGTTAAACATAAAAGAACAACCAAGTATAGATTATTTTATCGATGATCTTAATAATCCTCTTGCTATAGATTATTCTAAATACAATTTAAACTCACGGGATGTTGGCAAAACTATTGAATTTGAATGGCAGGAATACTTTTGTAACACTCCAGATATTAAATACGATAAGTTTAAAACTTTATTACATAGTTTAGATGCTGTCATCTCGCTAATAGATAGTCAAAGAATCGATGCAACTACATCTGAAATAGGACATGAAGGCGAACATCTTATTTTAGAGTTTGAAAAAAATCTTGTTAAGTCTTTTAATCCTAGATTAGCAAATAAAGTTAATTATTTAGGAAAAACCAAAGGACTCGGCTATGATATTATATCAATTGAAGCTAGCAGAAATACTTCTAATCCTGAATTCATGAGATATATTGAGGTTAAATCTACTACTCGAGTAAGCCCTCCCAATTTTACTGATACATGGGATTCTATTTTTTTAACAAGAAACGAATGGGTTGCTGCTGAACAACACTCAACACACTTCTATATTTATCGAATTTATTTTACCAATTCAGGCACTTTCATTAGCATTATTCAAGACCCTGTCACGAAGTTTAAAGAAGGTCTGTTATATGCTACTCCGATAAATTACAGATTAGAGTTTACAAATGTGGCTGTTGACGAACAATTGGAATTACCACAAAGGAAAAATAATGAAGATTAATGAAAGTATTAATTTTGATGAAATATGGGACATTAACCCAAGATTACAAACAGAAAAAAGCGTACTATTTAAAAATAATTTATTAAATGAAAAACAAAAAAGTCAATTATCTATATTTTATTCGTTAGAAAACAATATTAATTATTGTAAAGCCACAAAGTTTAAAAATCTAGTTCATTTTCAGCATTCTTCAAATATACCATTACAACGTTGGTTCCCATATCGAGAAGGTTATTCTACAGAATTAGTAACGACATTTTTACAGGAATTGAACATAAGAGGAAATGTATTTGACCCGTTTGCTGGAAGCGGAACTACATTAATATCTGCAAGAAATGCGAACTTACAATCATATGGGATTGATATAAATCCAGTTTCGGTATTAGTAGCGAGAACTAAAAATGTTCAATATAGTGCAGAAGATATTGATAATATAATTATGGAAAAAGACAAAATAAAGACTACTGAAAATTTCGATACTAGTTGCATTTGTAATATAGATTTTACAATCAATATGTTTAATGCGGAGATTTTGCAAATTCTATTGCAGTATAAAGATTATATCTTAAAAATACCACGCATTCAAACTAAAAATCTTTTTTTTGTAGCTTGGCTTTCCATAATCGAAGAAGTCTCAAACATAAAAAAAGAAGGTAACGGAATAAAATATAAAAACAGAAAAAGAACACCCACAGGATACATTAGCATTCCTAAGGATGAGTGGGAAAAAAAACAATTTCCTGCTGATAAATTTCTTTATATAAAAAACAAACTTTTAAAAAAAATTGAAATGTATCTTTTTGATATAAAAAACAGTTACGGAATAATAAATAAGCCTCCTATAATTTTTAACGAAGATTGTCTGTTATTTGACGAACTTTTTTCAGATGAATTAGAATTTACTTTTTATTCACCACCATACTGTAATTGTTTCGATTATTTTGAGATTCATAAAGTTGAACTATGGCTAGGGGGGTTTGTAAGTGATAGAAGCATGTTCAATATGTACCGTCAAAAAGGGTTCCGATCAAATACTAGCTCAATAAGAAATAAACCTATTATTTATAAAAATGGGAACATTGAATCATTGCTATCTATAGTTGAAAAAAATAAATTATGGAGTAACCATATACCAAATATAGTGAGAGGCTACTTCGATGACATGCACACGCTTTTAAAAAAACTCTTTTTGCAAACACAGAAAAACGGTTATGTAGGCATTGTAATTGGAAATTCCGCATATAATGGTGTTATCATTCCATCAGATTTACTAATTGCCCAGATTGCTAATGAGATCGGTTTTAAAATTGAAAATGTTTTTATTACAAGACATTTAACAACCAGCTCACAACAAAAAAAAGATTTAGTACCTTTAAACGAATATTTAAGAGAAAGCATTGTTTTATTGAAAAAATGAGCAAAACATGGAATATAAAATAGTTCAAAACGAGATACCTGAAAATGTTGAATATGGGACTTTATTAAGTATTAACACAAATAATGTAACAAGTGACACGCATGGATTTCATAAATATCCTGCAAAATTTATACCCCAAATACCGCGTTGGGCAATAAATAAATATTTAGGTCATGCAAAAGGGAAAATCATACTTGACCCATTTTGTGGTAGTGGTACTACTTTAGTTGAAGCTGTTTTGTCCGGTAATTATGGTATAGGAATAGATATAGACCCTTTATCAATACTTATAACAAAAGTCAAAACCTCAAAAATTGATGTTAATAAGCTGATTATAGTAGTTGATTGGTTAAAAAATAATATATCCAACAAAGAACAAGATAATTTTTATCCGGAATGTACTACTATTGAACACTGGTTCACAAAGGAAAGTATCTTCAAATTATCCAGATTAAGAGCATTAATAAATAAAATTGATATTGTTTTTCCAGAAACAAAAGAAATAATGGACATCAAGGATCTTTTACTTATTTGCTTTTCATCAATCATCAGAAGGGTCTCAAATGCTGATAACGAGTCTCAAAAAACTTATGTTTCGCATACTAATGTTAAAAAACCAGATGAAGTTAACTCTCTTTTTTTATCACAATTAGATTATTTTGTAGGGAGAATTTCGTGTTTTTCGAAAAATTCTAATGTAACACCCACAGAATTACATGTATCCTCAAGTTCCAATTCTTATGCTGACATCATTAAAAATAGAAAAATTGATTTAATTATCACTTCTCCGCCTTATATAAAAGCAATTGACTATATTTATAATCAAATGGTGGAATTATTCTGGATTGGTGATTTATTCCAAATGCAAACTCAACCTTTACAAAATAAGAAGAAAAAAGATTATCTTGGTAATAAAAATATCCCAAAACAAGAGTTTACTAACTATTCACCTTTTGTCGATCAGTTTAATATCAATTTATTAGATAACAACCTGAAGGAAATATATGCTTCAGAAACAATAAACGGGCACAAACATGCGTATGTTACATTTAAATACTTTTCAGAAATGGAAAAGCATTTTGCAGAAACTAAAAAAATATTAAAAGCGAATGCTTTGTATGTTTTAGTGGTCGGAAGTAGTAGAGTTAGTAATGTTTATATTGATACAGCTAGCTTTCTTGTATCATTAGCTGAAAAGCAAGGTTTTAAATTGGTAAACAAATGGGGTTACAAAATAAAAAATAGGTATATGCGTTTCGATAGAAAAGGTAGGGGTGGTTTTATAGATATAGATAATGTTATTGTTCTAAAAAACGAATAGTATAGATCATTTTATTAATCTAACGGATTTATATATAATTAAAGCCCACAAAATAAACGAGACAGCGAAGTTTAAGGTTTTTAGAGTGTTTCTGCAAGGTGGCATATCCCGATTTTCTACTATGCTCTTTTGGGAAAAAAGGCTGTGCGACAACGGATACTAATACTATTCCTCGTTTTAAATGTACCTCGTCTTTGCGAGCACAGCAAAGCAATCCAGAAAAATAATATTTCATTTTAAACGAAGAATAGTATGATCCTCCTTTTTCAGTTAATTTTTTTGGTAAAATGGAAAAGTCATGTTAATGATTCTTAATAACTTCATCTCTACTAATATATCTGCGTTTCTTTCAATCCATTCCTTAGACTCCCATTCTGTTAGATTAGCATAACGAAAAGGTCTCGGGGTTACCACCGACCGGCTTGTTATTGCTTCTCTTGCTAACTTTCTATCGACACTAACAATTGATTTATCAGAATTAAGCATCATCAGGAAATTATTTAACTCGTTGTAGTTAAGTTCATCCGTATAATTAAACAATGCAAGATAAAGTTTATCTTGGTGAAAGAAAACAACATTTGTTGGTTTTAAACTATAATCTGAATAAGATTCTGCAAATTTACTTAGTAGTGATTCGTCAACCCAAGGGTTTGGCAAATTAAAATCTAACGAGATGAGCAATTCGCCAGGGTTTATTACACAAAATTTAAATTCACTCAGATCATGATCATTAGTTTCAGCCATTATAAAAAAAAGAATAACATGAAAAATACGACCCAAAAAAACCTGTTACTAAGCAACTTACTACTCCTCTTACTAATATTGTACTAATAAATGTACTTCGAAAGCATTTTTACCTTTTAGAGAAAAAGAAATGCTTTCTTTAATTTCTATCCTTTGTGCTAATTTTTTTCAAACCCACTCTTTCATGCCAATAAGAAATTTCAAGAATAAAAACTAATTTTAACTATATGTATATCAATAATATAACTCTACTAATTCTCTTATATGAGATTTGAAAATATTCATTATGAGATCTGAAGACAAAAATTAATAACCCATGATTAGTAAAATGTGTGTTTTTTTTACATCCATATTTTTTTACAAAGTAATATATAAAAATTTGAAACATCATTTTAATCATAGTTGAGTATCTAGATTCTGGATTGTTTTTCATTTATATGCAAAAATAACGTTTGACACATTTTCTATCTTAAGATAAATGACTTATTTTTAGTGAATCAAACCAATATTGTAGCATAAAGGAGAATTAATGTTAACAAATCGCAAATTTTTAATATCTATTTTAGTTGTAATTTTAGGAATAACTAGTTATTTAACTGCTAATTCAGTGAAAAAATTACCATATCAGGCAATTCAACCTGACGGAAAAGTAATCGATATCTTTGTCACTGGAGACGAATTTTATCATTGGTTACATGACGGAGATGGCTACACAGTAGTTCAAGATAGCAAAACATTAGAGTATTGCTGGACAATACTTAAAAAAGATGATTTTATTAAAATAAATTTGAGGAGAATGAAATGGATTATCGAATAAACAAGTTATCTCAGTTATTGGTAATTATTATTGTTATCAGTAGTATTTTGAATTTTATTGCTTGTGATAAGCACTCGACGAAGGTTCCCCAGTTAGAAAATATAATATTTGCAGAACCAGCAATATGGTTACATATAGGTGAATCACAACAATTAAAAATTATTTTTTCTCCTGAAAAGGCCACCCCCACCAGAATGATTTATACTAGTAGTAATGAAAGCATTGTTACAATTTCTACAGATGGGTTAGCTACTGCTCTAGCAGAAGGGGAAGCCATAATCACGGCTTCAACCAAAGAAGGCCGGAAATCAACAGAATGTCGAATTAATGTAGTCTCAGAGAACACATTTATTGTTGCTAATGCCAGCCAATGGCATGATACAATTAACCAAATAAAACAAGATCTCGAAATTCAGGAATCGACAATCCTGCTGATCAATGATTTTTCCTTAGCTGGCTCTGAGGATTATACTTTTGGAGAAAAAGAAGAACTGATAATTACTATTTCTGGTAAGCATACAATCTTTTTGGATTTGAATACTACAGGTCATCTGCTAAAAATTGGTACAAAACAAAAACTCACCATCGATAATGTTGCCCTGAAAGGTCATTCATATAATACAACATCCCTTGTTAATATATTCAATGAAAATATTTCGTTTATCAATGAAACATTATTCATCATGACCGGGCAGGCCTCAATAGGAGAGAATACAGCCCATTACGTAGGAGGAGGTGTACGCGTTTTGGGTGGATCCGTATTCATGTATGATGAAACTAAAATTGATCATAATAACATCGAAAGATTCGACATTTCAGGTGGGGGAATATATTTATCATTGAGCTATTTAACCATGTCTGATCATGCATTAATAACTAATAATACAGCTTTTGATGGAGGAGGGTGTTATTTAAGTAGTGGTAAACTAACCATGTCTGGATTTGCTGCCATAACAGAGAACTCTAGTTTTTATGGAGGAGGGTGTTTAAATGACCAAGCAGACATATTAATAACAGATAGTGCTCATATCTCAAATAACCAAGCTTCCAAACAAGGGGGAGGTATTTGTCAATTAACTAATGGATATATTTTCATGATCTACATGGAGGGTGAAGCCTCAATATATGCAAATTATGCACAGTATGGCGGGGGTATCTATGGTGTTGTTAAACAAAGTGGGAATTCAACTATTCATACAAATTCCTCAGAATATGGAGGAGGAGTGTATGGAAAGGCAAAATTAACAGACTCTTCAACAATGTTCAATAATAGTGCTCAAGAGGGAGGAGGAGTGTATGGAAGTGTTGAATTATTCGATTCATCAGCAATATCTAACAATACTGCCCAAGAAGGTGGAGGTTTATTTATTAACAATACATTCATGGAAGGTAGCCTGATCATGGCAAATAACAGCAAAATACATAGTAACACCGCTTTTAATAACGGAGGCGGCGTCAATGTGCAAAACCAAGGACAGGTTATCATGCAAGACGAAGCTAGTATTTTTAAAAACACTGCTTATAATGGTGGTGGCATATTCTTAATCAATGATTCCGCAAATGGCAATCAAACTTCCATGTTTATGTCAGGGGGGATCATTTATGGAAACCAAACAATGGGAAATCCTCCTCATCTGGCAAATGAAGCACACAATGAGGGTGCGGTCTTATTCAGAACTCCAGCTGATCTAAGAGGCCCAAAGATATGTTATGGTAGTTTTTACAGTGATGATGATATTTTACCTCATACCGATGATTCTCCAATGTTTACCGATATTACTGTTTTGGGGCATGAACATTAAAGTGATGAAATGATTCATTTTCACTAAAGAAGCCTTTCAAGAAGAAGGCGCTAAAGTTAAAAATTTATCTGCTTACCAAAAAAATTAATCCATCAGTTTCCTATCTAGTGGGAACATGTACTTAACGATTGTATAATAAAAAGCAATAGCTTTTGATATAGAGGGGAGAGATCATATTCATGAGGTTCCCCCCTCGATGTACTATTTACTCTGTTCTCTTAATTGTCGTGTCAGATACTAGCGAAAAATGGAGTAATTAAGTTCACAGCTCGATAATATTTGGGCTTCAAAACTACGAGTTCCAAATTAAGAGTTCTCTAAGCGCATTAATTATCAAATCAATTCTAATTGTTTTGTTATCACTCCTCCTATATTTTCGTGAAAAAAAGACTTGACTTTAAAACTTATAAATCAAAATAGGTAACAAAAATCTTTTACGAGGGAATGATCATGCACATATCAAAAAGAGCTGTAGAGATGCAAGCTTCTCCCATTCGAAAGCTTACTCCATATGCTAATGTGGCAAAAAAAAGAGGTCTAAAAGTTTATCATTTGAACATAGGACAACCGGACATTGAAACTCCGAAAATAATGATTGATGTTTATAAGAATTTTAACGAACAAATTCTTGCTTATGGTCCTTCTCAAGGGCTTGATATATATGTAAATTCGTTAATTACCTATTATCAAAATTTTGGTATCACACTAAATGCAGAAGATATTTGCGTCACCGTAGCTGGTTCAGAAGCTATTATTTTTACTCTAATGGTTTGTTGTAATCCTGATGATCAAGTTATTGTTTTTGAACCTTTTTATACAAATTATAACAGCTTTGCGAAAATGGCAGGAGTGAACCTTGTTTCTATAACAACAGTTGCGGAAAATGGATTTGCTCTCCCTCCCCAAGATAAAATTGAAGCTCTAATCAATTCTCGCACCAAAGCAATTTTAGTTTGTAACCCAGGCAATCCCACCGGAACTGTTTATAGCAAAGCAGAAATGGAAATGCTTGGTACTATAGCCCAAAAGCATAATTTGTTTCTAATATCCGATGAAGTTTATCGGGAATTTGTTTATGAAGGGGAACAATGCCCCAGTGTTCTAGCGATTAAAGGTCTTGAACACTTAACTATTCTTTGTGATAGTGTCTCCAAAAGATATAGTGCTTGTGGAGCACGAATAGGTTGTATTGTCTCCCGTAACCAAGAATTAATGGCAATGGTTTTAAAATTTGCTCAGGCTAGATTATGTCCCCCAACAATAGACCAAATGGCAGCTGCAGCTTGTTCTAACTTGCCAGCAAGTTATATGGAAAAAGTCTTAGCAGAATACCGTCAACGGCGTGATTTTGTGTATCAAGAATTAACCAAAATTGCTGGTCTTGTTTGCGTTAAACCACGAGGTGCCTTTTATATTATTGCGAAACTACCTATAGAAAATACCGAAGATTTTATTATCTGGCTCTTGGAACATTATCAAATCGAAAATGAAACTGTAATGATGGCACCAGCAGAAGGATTTTATGCTACTCCTGGACTTGGTAAAAACGAATTACGGCTTGCATATGTCTTGAATCTAAATGATCTCAAGAAAGCGATGCGAATTTTTTCTAGTGGATTAGCAGAGTATATCGCCCAATATCATTCATAAAATTTGCCCTGATAATAGCATTCACCCTCTTTTCAAGATAGAACTCATCTTGCTGAAACAATCGAGATGAAGTTGCTGAACATCATGAAATACACAATAAGAACTGCTGTGCAATACACCGAAAAAATTGCTCAATCAACATTTATTGGAAATCTGAGCTCGATTCAAAACCAAGAAACAGCCCGGTACTTGATCCATGAAATAAACCAATTACACCCCCAGGCTACTCACCACTGTCCCGCCTATATTTTAGGGAAAAAAGGAGAAACATTTTTTTGTAGCGACAACCAAGAACCCCCAGGCACAGCAGGTAAGCCAATTCTAAAAATGCTCGTCAAGCATGAGTTAAGTAATATTATACTTATAGTTACTCGCTATTTTGGCGGAGTAAAATTAGGTATTCGGGGTCTTATCAATGCATATGGCACCATTGCAGAAAAAACTATTCGCTTAGGAGAAAAAATACCTTTGGTTGAAGTAGTGATGTATGATTGCACATTAAAATATGATTTTTATCACTCTTTTTTATCTAAAGTAAAACAATTAGAAGGGCTAGTATTAAAATCTGAATATTCAAATTTCATTCAAGTCACAGTTCAAGTAAATGAATTTAATCAGCGAGAAATGCTAAAATTTTTCCAAGAAATGAGCAATTGTGGAGCATTAGAATACCGATTATTACCAAATAATGCTTGAAGCATCATGAACAAATATGAACAGCTCGCCCCCCTCCCTATAAACCTTAACAGATTCTAAATTTGTGGACAACAACCGAGGACATAGATATGAACCATTAAGTGTCGTCAACATAGTTGATACTAATCTTCCTTTACTGAGGCTGTCGCATAGTGAAATTTCATGGGTGTCAACGGCATCTTGCCATTGATATTTGAAGATGTGATCAATATGTTTCTTGTGGCAATACATACTGTTATAGATTTTTATTAGTCATCGGTAGGTTTTGTTTCAACGGCAAGATGCCGTTGCTATATCACTAGGCGACAGCCTCTTACTCTGCTCCATGTCTTTGTATAACGACGAAATCTCATAACATCAAGCGAA
>JGI24702J35022_10000062_pt1 | contig 46146 bp, 36 predicted proteins | sample TergutTh196P4_FD_35022 | JGI IMG/M metagenome (IMG submission 35022) | reverse complement strand
GGAGATTCTGATGACCACGGGCTTTTAGCCCTAAAGGGACTCAATCTTCCAACGCCCTTATACGCTTAAATTATACTTTCTTTTTATCGAACAAAGGGGACGGGGCAATTGACCACCTTTTTGCCGAAGAAATATTTTTCATGCATTTGTCGTGCGATCATGCCTGTTTTAGCAATATTTTTAATATTTTGATATAATAAACAGACCCTCTTAAAGAGGGTTTATTTTTATGTGTACGGGGAAAGAATATGGCGGATAAATTGTCGGCAATAAGAAAAAATATTGACAAAGTTGACGCGGAGATAACAAAGCTCGTCAACAAAAGGGCAAAGCTTGCTCTTGAAGTCGGCAAAACCAAAAATAAAAGCGGGGGGGCAGTTTATGTTCCTTCGCGCGAAAAGGAAGTTTTGAAAAACGTTTTTGCCGCAGGCAAAGGCGGGATTTTAAATGATGAGGCGCTTGAAAACATTTATGCGGAAATTATCAGTGCGTGCAGGGATATTGAAGCGCCGGCAAAAATAGCGTTTTTGGGGCCGTGGGCCACGTTTACGCATCAGGCGGCGATAAAAAAGTTCGGTTCTTCGGGTTTTTTTATACCGTGTTCCACTCCTATAGAAGCTCTTAAGGAAATTGAAAGCGGCAGGGCGGATTTCGGAGTCGTGCCTATTGAAAATTCAAACGAAGGTTCGGTAAACGCGACGCTTGATATGCTCGTCGATACGGAACTGTACATATGCGGCGAAATAAGCTTAAAAATAGAACAGTGTTTTTTGGTGAAAAATCCTAAAGCGGAAATAACAAGGATCTATTCGCACCCTCACGCGCTTGCGCAATGCGGCGCGTGGCTGGGCAAACATTATTCCGACGCGGAGCTTGTTTCAACTGCTTCGACGGCTGAAGCCGCAAAGTATGCCTCAAAGGAAACTTATTCGTCGGCAATAGCTTCCGAGGCGGCTGCAAAGATATACGGTTTATACGTTTTGCAAAAAGGAATACAGGACGGCAAACAAAATTATACGAGATTTTTGGTCATAGGAAAAATCAACACAAATCCGACGGGCAATGATAAGACAAGCATTGTGTTCATCGGCAAAGACAGAGTCGGAATGCTGTACCGGCTTTTGGGAATATTTAATAAACATAAAATAAATTTGACAAGGATCGAATCCAGACCCACAAAAAAGAAAGCGTGGGAATACATGTTTTTTGCGGATCTGGAAGGGCACTGCCTTGATAAAAAAGTCGCCCAGTCGCTTGAAGAATTAAAAAAGAACTGCGCATTCGTAAAAGTTTTAGGCTCGTATCCGAAAGCGTGATAACGGCAATTAACAATTTTTTTGATAGGAAGAGGTAAGTCAAAATGAAAGACAAAATAACAAAAATAATCAGGCCAAACTGTAAGGGGTTTGAACCTTATGTCGCGGGAAAACCCGTTGAAACCATAAAAAGAGAGCTTGGGCTTAAAACGGTAGTCAAGCTTGCTTCAAATGAAAATCCGCTCGGGCCTTCCAAAAAAGCGGTTCAGGCGATAAAGGATAATTTGAACGCAATATTTTTCTATCCGGATTCAAATTCATATGAGCTCAAAAAAGCTTTGTCGCAGCGATACCGGCTCCCAACCGGGAATATATTTACTGCCGCAGGCGGAGACGAGATCATCGAACTGGCTGCCAAACTGTTCTTTGATCGGGAAGATGAAATAGTAATATCTAAACACGCATTCATAAGATACGGCATGGCCGCGCAATTGATGGGTTCTAAAGCCGTAGTCGTGCCTATGAAAAACGGATTTATACACGATTTAAAAGCTATGGCAAAAGCGTGTACAAAAAAAACTAAGGCCGTTTTTGTGACAAATCCGAATAATCCTACGGGCACGTATAATACGAAAAAAGAGCTTTCGGGATTTTTGAAAGCTTTGCCTTTGAATAAATACGGCGTAAAACCTCTGGTTATTTTGGATGAAGCGTATTTTGAGTACGCTTCTCTTAATCGGGATTATCCGGACGGTCTCGATTTCTTAAAAAATAATCCAAACTTAATAGTTTTCAGGACTTTTTCAAAAATTTACGGGCTTGCCGGTTTAAGAGTCGGCTACGGTTTTGCGAACGAATGTATAGTGGATTATATTGAAAGGATAAGACCTCCTTTTAATGTGAATATTCTTGCCCAGGCAGCCGCGGTCGCCAGCCTGCAAGATAAGAAACAGGTAAAAAAAGGCCAAAAGCTGATGAAGAAAGAAAAAGAGTATATGTACAAAGAGTTTGAAAAGCTTGGAGTAAAATATATCAAGTCTGCGGCAAATTTTATTTTGTTTAACGTTTCGCCGCTTAAAGGAAAAGAATTTTTTCCGCTGATGCTCAAAGAAGGCGTGATAACAAGAGCAATGGGCGAATACGATTTGCCCGACTGGGTAAGAGTGACCGTGGGTTTGCACAAGGAAAATGAGATGTTTGTAAAGAAGCTTAAAAAAATAATTAGAACTGCAGTTTGAAGTTTTGAGTGTGAAGAGTGGAGTTGTCGTGTTTCGGCAGGGACAAAGTCCCAGCCGAAACTTATTATAGGTTTTCACTTTGTGAAAACACATTAACTCCACCCTCCACCCTTAAAACTCCACACTGCCGTTAAAAAAGGGTAAATTTTATGATAATAACGCTTAAAAAAGGCAGTAAGAAGAAAGAAACGGATCTAATAATAGGGAAGATAAAAAAACTTGGTTATAAGCCGCACATATCCAAGGGTAAGGACATGACGATTATCGGCATGATAGGCGAATATGCCGAAAAATACAGAGATATTTTTGCGGCTATGGAAGCGGTTGAAAATATCAGCGAGATCCAAAAACCTTATAAGCTTGCGTCAAGGGAGTTTCAGAAAAATAATACGGTAATAAAAGTCAGACGCAATGTGGAGATCGGCGGAAAACAAATTCACGTTATGGCCGGGCCGTGCGCTATTGAAACAAAAGAAATTTTGTTTAAAACCGCAAAGATAATTAAAAATGCCGGCGCAACAATAATCAGAGGCGGAGCTTTCAAGCCGAGGAGTTCTCCTTACGCTTTTCAAGGGCTTGGCGAAAAAGGTTTGAAGTATATGGAAGAAGCCGGCGAAAAACTGCATATGCCCACGATCAGCGAAGCGATGTCTGCAGAACAGGTCGAACTTGTTTCAAAGTATTGCGACATTATACAGATCGGCGCAAGAAACATACAAAATTACGATTTGCTCAAAGAAGCCGGAAAACAGAAAAAACCCGTGCTTATCAAAAGAGGCATGGCGACGACAATAAAAGAACTTCTGCTTTCCGCGGAATATATTCTTTCGCAGGGGAATTATAATGTTATGCTTTGCGAAAGAGGAATAAGAACTTTTGAGGATTCCACAAGATTTACGCTGGATCTAAACGCGGTGCCCGTGCTTAAAAAACTTTCGCATTTGCCGGTGATTTTGGATCCGTCGCACGGAATAGGCATAAGGGAACATGTCGGAACCATGGCAAAAGCGTGCATTGCGGCCGGCGCCGACGCTTTGATTTTGGAAGTTCACCCAAAACCCGAAGAAGCTTTTTCCGACGGCCCTCAAAGCCTGCTCCCCGACCAGTTTGAAAAGCTTATGAAAGAACTTGATTTGGTTGCGAAGGCAGTTGGGAGAGAACTGTTATAACGGCAGTGTGAAGTTTGGAGTGTGGAGTTAACGGCAAGGCCTGTATCAAATGAATAAAAAAATATACGTCGGTATTATCGGTTTAGGTCAGATGGGCGGGTCTTTGGGGCTTGCTTTAAAAAGCAAAGCCATGAAGGATCGTTATCACATAATAGGCATTGCAAGAAAAGAAGAGACTTTAAAACAAGCTTTAAAAATAAAAGCCGTAGACGAAGCTTCTTTGGCTTTGCGTGACGCGAAGCTTTGCGATATAGCCGTTATATGCACGCCCGTAGACACGATAGTCCCGATCTACAGACAGCTCTCAAAAATCGTCGGAAAAAACACGATCATCACCGACGCCGGAAGCGTGAAGGAACAAATAGAAAGGCAGATTGAAAAGTGGAGAGTGAAGAGTGAAGATACGGCAAAGACAAAATCCGTTAACTCCACTCTCCACACTCCACTCTCCACACTTGTCTTTATTCCCGCTCATCCCATGGCAGGCAGGGAAAACAACGGAATAATGTCGGCCGACGGTGAAATGTTTAAAAATGCGAATATTATTATAACCGGAAACAAAAATCCGGCGGCAGAAAAAAAAGTCGCGCAAATGTGGAAAGACGCGGGCGCTAAAATAGTCAAAATGACCGCAAAAAAACATGATGACCTTGCGGCTCTTACAAGCCATTTGCCTCACATTATCGCTTTTTCATTGAACAAAATATATAAAGAAAAGAAAAAAAACAATTCCGAAATAGACGCGCTTACCGCCGGATCTTTTAAAAGCATGACAAGAGTTTCCGTTTCAAGCGCAGATATGTGGGCGCCGATATTTGCAATGAACGGCAAAAATATAAAAAAACATCTGAAAGCCTTTATAAAAAAGCTCAAAGTTTTTGAAAAAGCTTTAAACAGCCAAAGTCAACTAAAAAAAGAGATTTTGAAAACGCAAGAGTAAGACAGAGAATAGATAATAGTTAATAGAGAATATTTACGGTGTCTGCGGTTACTTTATAGTTTATATGTTTTTTAATGGGACATAACCACATCATAAAGGAAATGTAAAATATAAAATATAAAATGTAAAAAATACGCAGTCTGCCGTCAATATTTTATATTTTACTTTTTATATTTTATATGTTTTTAATTGGATATTTTCAATGGAAATAAAACTCAAAAAAGTCGATAAAATAGAGGGCGTGATCGGAGTTCCGGCGGATAAATCCATAACGCATCGCGCGGTAATGCTTTCTTCTTTGGCTGAAGGGGATTCGGTTATAGAAAATTATCTTCCTTCAGACGACTGTATAAGGACGATGGAAGCTTTTAAGCAGATGGGCGCGGAAATAATGGCGGAAGGCGATACGCTTTTTGTTAAAGGCGCGGGCCTTAAACTTCAAAAACCGCAAAAAGAAATTTATGCCGGCAACTCGGGCACGACTGCAAGAATTTTGGCAGGTATTTTGGCAGGTCAGAATTTTGCATCCGTGATCACGGGAGATGAAAGTCTTTCTAAAAGACCTATGAAAAGGGTAATTGACCCTTTATCGGAAATGGGCGCGGAGATTGGATCGGAAAACGGCAGTCTGCCTTTGAAAATAAAGGGTAAAGTGCCCTTAAAAGCAATAAAATATGAAAGCAATAAATCGACTGCGCAGGTAAAATCGGCAGTTATGTTTGCGGGTTTATATGCTGACGGCGCGATAACATATATAGAGCCGGTAAAATCAAGAGATCATACGGAAAGAATGATGAGAGCTTTCGGGGCTAAAGTCGAAACTTCAGGCAATGCGGTTACTATTTATCCTGCTGAAAAATTAATTGCAAACGAAGTTTGCATTTCCGGTGATATTTCTTCGGCGGCATTTTTTATAGCGGCAGCTTTGATAGTTCCGGATTCGGAGCTGACAATAAAAAATGTCGGAATAAATCCGACAAGAGACGGGATAATAGAAGTTCTAAAAAAAATGGGCGCCGAAATCACATTGAAAAACGTCGAAGACGTTTCAGGTGAACCCGTTGCGGATATAAAAGTAAAATATTCAAAACTTAAAGCAACGGATGTTGATGCCGGCCTTATTCCGAGAATGATCGACGAAATTCCTATTTTTGCTTTAATAGCGGCTCAGGCGGAAGGCATAACAAGAATTACCGGTGCAAAAGAGCTGAGAGTTAAAGAAAGCGACAGAATTACCGCGATCCGTACGCAGTTTGAAAAACTCGGTATTGAAATTGAAGAGCTTGAAGACGGATTGATAATAAACGGACATCCAGGATATGAACTTTGCGGAGCCGCTGTCGAAAGTTTCGGCGACCACAGGATCGCGATGACTTTGGCTGTCGCTTCATTGATAGCCGGCGGAGAGATGATAATAAAAGACGCGGATTGCGTAAATATTTCATTTCCTGATTTTTATGAGAGGCTTAAAAGCGTATGCCGGTAAAAAAGAGTTCAGTATTATTTTATTTCGGAAGATTTATGTTTTGGCTGCAGTTTGCCATAATCGGCAGATGCCGTCCGGAAGGCGCGGAAAATATTCCTGAAGAAGGCGGCATAATAATTGCTCCGAATCACATCAGCGTGTGGGATCCCCCTTTGACCGGAAGCATGATGAAAAGACCTTTGCATTTTATGGCTAAGCAGGAACTGTTTGACGTTCCGTTGCTTGGTTTTTTGATCAAAAGGACAAATGCTTTTCCCGTAAAAAGAGGGTCGCATGATATGAGCGCAATGAGAAATGCCTTTGCTCTTCTGGAAAACGGAAGCCCTTTGCTTATGTTTCCGGAAGGCACCCGTTCAAAAGACGGCAATCCCGGCAAGGCAAGAGCCGGCGTCGGCATGGTCGCATGTCATGCGCAGGTTCCGGTAATACCGGCGAAAATTGTAAATACGAATAATTTTTTTAAATTCAAAAAGATAAAAATAAAGTACGGCAAACCTATTATGCCGCCCAAAGAATATTCAAAAAATGACTATATTGAGTTTTCGCAGAAAATTTTGGATGAAATAGCAGGTATGTAGGAAAAGCTTAACAAAAATTACAAATTACGAATTACAAATTACAAATCAAAAACAAAAAAACAAGAATTAAAAGTATGTTATAATTTTTTTATTGTCGTTGCCGTTGATTTATAATTTGTAATTTGTAATTTTTAATTGAAGACGATAATAAGGATGGATTATGCAAATGACGGGAAAAATTGGCATAAAACGGCCAAAAATAAAGATTGCGGACAAATCCGGTTTTTGTTTCGGCGTGAAAAGGGCAATAAGTCTTGCCGAAAAAACCGCTGATTTGCATAAAAAAGTTTATACATTAGGGCCGATTATACACAATCCGCAGGAAGTCGAGCGGCTGGATAAGCAGGGGATAAAAACGCTTAAAGACGCCAAAACCGTAAAAAGCGGAATAATCATTCTGCGCACGCACGGCATTCCTTTGCTGCTGCATGAGGAGCTTAAAAAAAAGAAATCAATTGAAATAATAGACGCGACATGTCCTTTTGTGAAAAGAGCGCAGGATATTGTAAAAGATTTAAGCGGCAAAGACGAAACTATAGTGATCATAGGCGAAAGAGTTCATCCTGAAGTTGCCGCTCTTGTGTCTTACGGAAACGGCAAATGCATTGTGATTGAAAATATTAAAGAAGCGCAAAATATTAAAGCGGAAGGGGATTTAAACATAGTAAGCCAGACAACCCAAACGCCTGAAAATTTTAACGCTATTGTAAAATGTTTAAAAAAACGCTATAAAATAAAGGTTTTCAATACAATATGTAAGGCGACCTTTGACAGGCAGCAGTCCGCTGAGAAGCTTGCAAAGACCGTTGACTTGATGATAGTTGTAGGAGGTAAAAATTCAGGCAATACCACAAGGCTTGCCGAGATTTGTTCCGCTAAAACAAAAACTTATCACATAGAAAAGGCGGATGATTTAAAAAAGTCTTGGTTTAAAAATAAAAACATCATAGGGCTGACTGCAGGCGCGTCAACGCCTAATTGGATAATACAACAAGTGCAAAGGAGGATTGGAACGGCAAGTAAAATACGGCAAGTAAAAAGTAATAAGTAAGAGTTTCTCTAAAAACCAAATTTTGTCATACCCGTGAAAACGGGTATAAATGCTGTCTTTAAATGTGTCCGACGATAACGGTAAAATGGATTCCCGTTTTCACGGGAATGACACCACTTTAGATAGTTTTTTAGAGACACCCGTAATAAGTAAAAGATACAGAAATCTTTAGTCGTTGCCGTTATTTATTATTTATTACTTATTAACTGCAGTTAAAAAAGGAGAAGAAGCAAAATGGCAGACAATACAAATTTAGATAAAGAAACAACTCATTTTGAAGAAAACGAAGAAATGAGTATGGCTGACCTGATGAAAGAGTACGGTTCCGCGGGAAACATCAGCGTGGGAAAAGAGATGGACGTAACCATCATAGCCGAAAACGAAGACGGTTTTATGGTTGATCTGGGAATGAAATCGGAAGGACTGATTCCCAGAACGGAGTTTGAAGAAGGAAAAATTCCCAAGGAGTTAAAGCCCGGAGCTGCGGTGAAAGTTAAAGTCATAAATATGCACGGGCAGCCGATCCTTTCTTACAGGGAGATGGTTGAAAAAATCCAGTGGGATAAAGTAGGGCAGCTTTTCAGAGAAGGAAAAGCCGTAAACGGAACGATATCAAAAACCGTAAAAGGCGGATTTATAGTTGACGTCGGGGTCAATGCGTTTTTGCATATTTCGCAGGTCGACACTTCTTTTGTTAAGGACGGCGAAAAATATGTCGGTAAAACTTACGCTTTTGCCATAACCGAATTCGACAGAAACGAAAAAGAAATCGTTGTTTCGCGCCGCAAACTGCTGGAAGACGAAAAATCTTCAAAAAGAGCTTCCGCTCTGGAAACTATCGCCGAAGGGCAGATCGTTGACGGCACGGTTTCCAAAATTACCACTTTCGGAGCGTTTATAAATTTGGGCGGAATAGACGGATTGCTTCATATAGGCGAAATGGCATGGTATAAAGTTAAAAAAGTCGAAGACCTTCTTCACCAAGGTCAGACGGTAAGAGTGCAGATTTCGAAAGTTGATAAAGTTAACGGAAAAATTTCTTTGAGCATGAAAAATCTTACTCCGCACCCGTGGGATTCGGCCGTGGAAAGATTTCCGGTCGGACTTATAATGAAAGGAAAAATAACTTCCGTCATGGATTACGGCGCGTTTGTGGAGCTTGAACCGGGAATTGAAGGTTTGCTGCACGCTTCGGAATACGCGTGGAACGACAGCGAAGGCGAATTCAAAAAGAACGCAAGAAAAGGCAGCGAAATAGAAGTTAAAATAATCGACGTGGATAAAGAAAATAAGAAAATTTCTTTATCGGTGAAAAAGATTCAGGCTAATCCCTGGGATGAAGCGGTAAGGCATTATGCTCCCGGCGCGGTTGTAAAAGGAGTAGTCCAGACTCTTATGCCTTTCGGCGCTTTTGTGAAACTTCCGGAAGGAATCGAGGGACTTGTACATATAAGCGATTTTTCATGGACGGAAAGAGTAAAACATCCGGAAGATATGATAAAAAAAGGGCAGGAAATAGAAGTTGTCGTTTTGGAAGTTAATCCTTCAAACGAAAAAATATCTCTCTCGATAAAACACACTAAAGGCGACCCTTACAAAAAATATAAAGCCGGAACCGTTGTAACCGGAAAAGTCGTAAGAGTTGCCGAATTCGGCGCTTTTATTGAAATTGAACGCGGCATAGAAGCGCTTATAAAAAATTCCGAAGCTTCTTCCGTGAAAGCCGACAGAAACCAGAGCGTGTTAAAAGAAGGCGAAGAAGTTGAAGCAAAAATAATTAAAATTGACACAAGAGACAGAAAAATCGAAGCGTCGGTAAAAAAACTTGAGTTTGACAGGGAAAAAGAGCTTGTGAAAAAATACGCCAATCAGGACGACAAACCGACCCTCGGCGAAATTTTGACGGAAGACAGCGGAGAAGAAGAAAGCGTGTAGAGTTAAGAGTGAAAAGTGAAGATAATGTGTTTTCGCTTTGCGAAAACCGATCAATAGGTTTTGGTAAAACCGAAACACAATATCTACGCTCTCTACTCTTCAATCTTCATTCTGCCGTTAAAAAGGCTTGCTTTTTTGATAAATAAATATGTATAATAAGCGCTCTTAGTTAAAGACGTTTAAAAAACCTGCTGCCCCGCAGGAGTTTTTTCGTCATTATCAGGGATATATTGAACAGGACAGGGTTTTAAAATGAACAAGAAGACTTATTTACCAAAAGTTGACGGAATCGAAAGAAAATGGCATTTAATTGATGCCGGCGGAAAAGTTCTCGGAAGGCTGGCTGTCGAAATAGCCGACGTACTGAGAGGCAAAAATAAAGTTATCTATACGAATCATATAGATTGCGGAGATTTTGTTGTCGTAACCAACGCAAGTAAACTTGTGCTTACCGGAAAAAAGCTTGACCAGAAAATGTATTTTACGTTTTCCGGATATCCCGGAGGCGCAAAACTTACTCCTTACGGGAAAATGATGGAAAAAGCTCCGGAAAAAGTTTTGACGGCGGCGGTTAAAGGCATGCTTCCCAAAAATAAGCTTGCGGATAAACAGCTTAAAAGGCTTAAAGTTTTCAAAGACGATAAACACGAACACGCCGCGCAGTTTGCAAACGCCAAGCAATAAGCTGACGCCGCGGGCGTCATCAGCCCAACGCGCTAACAGGCGAGACGTGTTTCTTTAGAAAAGTTCGCAAGCAATGTAATTTTAAAACAGAGGTATAAAATGAGTAATGTTTCTTATTTAAGCACGGGGCGCAGAAAAAATGCGATAGCCCGCGTGAAAGTTGCGGAAGGAAGCGGAAAAATAACAGTTAACGACAGAAGTTTAGACGAATATTTCGGCGGTCTTGAAAGACATAAAAAAATTGCTCTTAAGCCCTTTGATGTTTGGAGCGGAGTAAAAAGGTATGACTTTTATATAAGCGTTAACGGCGGCGGAATAACAGGCCAGGCCGGCGCGATAAGCCACAGCGTTGCGAGAGCCATTCTAAATTTAAACGAAGCTTCCAAAGACGCTTTGAGAAAAGAAGGTCTTCTTACCAGAGATTCAAGAATGGTTGAAAGGAAAAAACCCGGAAGACCAAAAGCCAGAAAACGCTTTCAGTTTTCAAAACGTTAATTTTGTTTTTGTTATATTATTTCAAAAAGACGCCCGCTCTGTAATAATAGAGCGGGCGTCTTTTATGCTGCTAAGGACAATGTCGTGTATTACGGTTTCGTTTCCGCTTTTGTATTTCCTTTTAAAAAACTAAGCGCTTTCAAATGATCCCACTCCGACCAAACTTTTTTGATCTTCGCAAGCAAATTAAAATCGTCCATAGAGCCGCTTGGCAGATTATCCGGAGCAACTCTTAAATACCTGTTATTATGCTCCAGCAGGCGGCTTATTCCGTAAGAAGTATATTCGGCATTTCCTACAGTGATCACGTCGGTAATTACGGATAACCATCCTATGGAAGCGGACACGTTCAGTTTTTTTTCTTTGGGCGTTCCGGTGGTGCCTACGGATAAACATTTAATATTTTTGACTATTATTCCGTCATCGCGCATGGCGGCAATTCCCGCCAAAGACGGATCATTGCCGCACACGCCGCCGTCTCCTAATTTTTCTTCTTTTGAATTTTCGTCTTTGATAAGCGCGGCGGGAAAATAGTATGGAGCGCTCATGGAGGCCAGCACGGCGTCTCTTAACAGATAATCGCCGTTAAATTTACGGGTAAAGACTTTTTCCTTTCTTTTTTCATAGTTCCATGCCACTATAACCAGCGGGAATTCGGTATCCTTGACTTTTGTATCGCCGAAAACTCCCTTTAAAATTTTTTTGGCTTCTTTATTACCGTAAACATACGGCCGCAGCGGGTTTAAATTTTGAGGAAACCCCGGTTTGGTGAACATTTTTTTCGGCAAATCGCCGTTAAACAGATCTTGAACCTCCGACGGTTTTTTTCCTGACGCATAGCAAGCGGCTAATATTGCGCCTACGGAAGTTCCGGCATAATAGTCAAATTTCCAATTATCAAGCTTCGGCACCCAATTGGCAACGCCAACACCGAACAATCCGCCGCCATCTATAGACAATAATGTTTTCATAAAATTTCCTCTTTTAAACTGCAAAAAATAAAAACGACCACGATAAATTTTTTCATAGAATTCCTAGAGTCTGTCGACATATATTAATTTTTGACATTATACATTACAAATGAACATATTATCAAGCACGGTTTCTTGTGGGTTGATGACCACCATGACCACCTTTCAGATTTTATATAAAAAAATCCCGTAAAAAGCATTGACAATGTGTTTTTAATACTATAATATATGGAATCTGGTTAATAAAATTGCACGGGAGGCGCTAATGGCTATAGCTCCTTTGAAGAAAAAATATCTGGGAGAGACATTAGTTGCGCAGGGAGTTATAACGCAGGCACAACTTAATGAGTGTATAGACGAGCAAACCGAAACAAAAGAAAAACTCGGCAATACTCTTTTGCAGAAAGGTTATGTTACAAAAGACGTTTTGCTTAACGCTTTGTCATACTGTCTCGGCGTGCCTTACGTAAGGATTGCGGATCTGCAGGTTGAAAGAGACGCTCTCGCTTCGGTTTCGGAAAGAAACGCGAGACGTTTTCTTATTATGCCTATTTCAGTAAAAGACAATGTTTTGAATATCGCCATGGCGGATCCTTCAAACGTCGTCATGAAAGACGAAATCGAAAAAATTGTCAACATGAGGCTTTCCGTAAGCCTTATGGACGAAACCGAAGTCAAGGAAGCGATAGAAAAGTTTTATGTCAGAACAAGTTTGGGATCCGACTCTTCGGACGGAGAAGGCGACATTTCCGCGAAAGAAGAAGTGATCTCCGACGGAGATTTGAACAGCGAATCGGCCGAAGCCGCGCCGGTCATAAGATACGTAAACTCGATATTTTTCGACGCCGTAGTAAAAAAAGCTTCGGATATTCATTTGGAAGTTTTTGAGAAAGACGTTGTTTTGAGAATGAGAATAGACGGTATTTTAAGAGAATTTTCAGCTCCGCAAAAGAAGTACTACAACGCTATAGTATCCAGAATAAAAATCATGTCGGACTTAGACATAGCCGAAAGACGTCTTCCCCAAGACGGCAAATGCAAAATCAAAGTTAACGGAAACAGAGTCGACGTCCGTGTGTCCATGGTGCCTACGATTTACGGCGAAAAGGTCGTTATGCGTATGCTCAATAAGGAACTTTTTTCTTTGGAAATCGAAAAAATAGGCATGAGTGACAATGAATTAAAACTTTTTAAAGAATCTATCAACATGCCTTACGGCATGATCCTTGTTACCGGCCCTACAAGCTCAGGTAAAACTACCACTTTGTATTCCGCGTTAAAATATCTAAACACCCCTGATCTAAACATTCTTACTGCGGAAGACCCTGTCGAATACGAGTTAATGAATGTAAATCAGGTTCAAATAAGAGCGGACATCGGGCTTACTTTTGCGCAAGCCCTGAGAGTGTTCATGCGTCAAGACCCTGACGTGATCCTGGTCGGAGAAATAAGAGATCAGGAAACTGCCGGCATCGCGATCCAGGCCGCGCTTACGGGGCATACCGTGTTTTCAACTCTGCATACTAACGACTCGGTCAGCACGCTTTCGAGAATGTCGTTTATGGGCATAGAATCATTTTTGATCGCCGACGCCGTAAACTTGGTTATGGCGCAGAGGCTTGTAAGAAAAATATGTCCTTTCTGCAAAGAAGAGATGAAAAATATTCCGCCCAACGTGTATGAAAAATTAAAAGTTCCCGAAGGGACGCCTATTTTTTACGGAAAAGGCTGCGAAAAATGCGACAAGTCCGGCTATAAAGGAAGAACCGCAATATTTGAAATTTTAGCCATGACAAGAGACATAAAAGAGCTTATTGTCAAAGACGCCACTGATTTGGAAATAAGAGATAAAGCGGTTGAGCAGGGTTTTGTGACGCTGAGAGCTGCCGCGATCAAGCAAATGCTTGCCGGCGTAACAACCATAGACGAAGTCATGAGCGTGACGATAGCGTCGATTTAACGGCAATTCGTAATCGCCGTTAAAAGTTTTAAGAGGGTTAAAATATGCCGTTATTTAAATATCAGGCTGTTGATTCAAGAGGGCAAACCGTAAGAGGTTCGAGAGAATTTCCTTCAAGAAGGGATGTTAATTCTTTTTTGAGAGGAGAAGGGCTTACGCCGATAAGCATTGAAGAAGCCGGAGGAGCAGGGGCCGCGATAGCAAGATCTTTTAAAAGTGCCGCTTCGCCGAAGTTTAAATCTGCGGCGAAAACCCCGGGAAGAGTTAAAGTTGACGATATCGCGCTGTTTTGCAGACAGTTGGCGACGCTTGTAGGCGCAGGCGTAAACCTGCTGGAAGCCGTTGACGATATTTCCGATATGGCAAATAATCCAAAAATGCGGGCAACTCTTAAAGAAGTTGCCGATGATCTCAGAGGCGGAACGCCTTTGTCGGACGCGTTAAGAAAACATAAAATATTTACAAAAACTTTAACGTCAATGGTTGAAGTCGGCGAACGTTCCGGAAAACTTGCAAAAGTTTTGGCGGACTTGGCTTTATACCTTGAAAATAACGTAAAACTTATCAGAAAAATAAAATCCGCCAGCACTTATCCTATTTTTATCGGAAGCTTCTTTATTATAGTGCTTCTCGCTTTAGTAATAGGTATTATTCCGAGATTTGAGGAAATGTTTATGTCATTCGGCGCGGATTTGCCGGCTCCCACAAAAATAGTTATGGGCATAAGCCAGTTTGTCATTGGCAACGGGCTTTGGCTGTTTTTGGGCATTGTTTTTTTAGTGACCGGCTTTATTTTGTTCAAAAAAAATCCGGCAGGCAATCTTTTTTATTCCAAAGTTCTTTTTAAGCTGCCTATTTTCGGCAAGATTTATATCAAAATGGTGCTCGCGAGATTTTTTCAAACGCTGTCAACCCTTGTAAAGAGCGGAGTTGACATAGTCGCATCGCTTGAAATATCCACTAATGTTATGGATAATGCCTATTCCGAAAGCATAATGCGCGGTATCAAGGCAAAAGTGCTTGAAGGCAACCAGCTCGGAATGGAAATGGAAAAACACGAGATATTTCCGAGAATGGTTACAAGAATGACTATCGTCGGGGAAAAATCCGGCCAGCTCGACGCCATGTTTGATAAAATAACGGATTACTTTACCGATGAAGTCGACGCCGCGGTCGCCACTATCAGCTCGGTTATCGAGCCAGTGCTCATTATAGGGCTGGGTTTTATAGTAGGCATAGCCGTTACGGCCATGTATCTGCCTATCTTCTACCTAGCTTCCGCGATGATGGGTTAGAATGGCAGAGAGTGATTGAGGCTCTTTAAAAACTTTTGTTATTGCCCAATATGACAACTTTTAAATAATGATGGGTTGATTAAAATTGTTGAATTTTAAAAAATATGGGGTATACTATATTTGCTGAGTATCGCAAATCAAGGAGATGGTGTAATGAAAAAAACTATTGTATTTTTGGCAATGTTTGCGATGTTGTTTTCCACGGTTTCATGCTCTAAAGACAACAAAAAGAAAGGCCCGAACCAGAACCCCGAACTGAAAGATATAGCTTCCGTAGCGGTTTCGATCAATCGTAGCGATTATCCTGTCGATGATTTGCAAAGTTTAGTTTTGAAGCCGGGGCAGGCAATACCGCTGAAAGCTACGGTCAAAGACATAAACGGTATTGTTAAGGCAAGTCTTCCCGTTAATTGGACTGCAACTTCCGGATTATCAGGCAGTTTTTCATCTGACACCGGCGATGCTACGACTTTTACCGTTGGCAGCGGCATCGGCGCTTCCGGCAGTATCATAGCCGAGATTGGAGGGATATTCAAAACAATACCTGTAATTGTAGATATTCTTACGGTTAATATCCAGCTTGTTGGCTCAGAGCCCATAGTTGCCAACGGAAGTTCGTGTGAAGTTATGGCAACGCTAGTGCTTAGCGGTGGTAGTGAGGATAAAGACAGTATAATAATATGGAATTCCGCTGGGACCAGTATCGGTAGTTTTGGGCCTTCAAGTACTCGCTCAGGTGACATTGTTTCCTACAATATACCTGAAGGGACATCTCACCCTGGTCTCGAATTGTATGTAATAGTAAATGGCATTGACTATCATTCAAAAAAGTATGAAATAATTCCTTTGTAAATTGTTGTTGACGTGTTGTGTTTTTGGAAACTTATATTTGTTTGAGAGCTTTAAATGATCAAAAATAAACGCGGTTTCACTTCTATAGAACTTATGATAGTTCTGGTAATATCGGCAATATTGCTTATTGCTTTTGCCGTAAGCAGAAAATCGCAAATCAGGGCTGCATATTTGAGAGAATCCGACGTTTTTATCACGGATATTGTAAATAAACAAAGGCTTGCTTATCAAGCCGCTAATATTTCGCAGTTTTTTAATGTGCCTAAAAGTTCATATGCGGTTGTCGGCGGCTTGGAAATTGTTGACGGCAGAAAGTATTTGTATTTTGACAATTTTGAAGTTAGAACTCAGGACGCTACCAAGGCTTCGCAGTTTGAGATTTACGTTTACGGCAAAGACGGTACCGAAGCCGAAGGCGTAGTGGTAAAAATGAAGTACGATGACGGGCAGCTTACTCCCATTTGAGGTTAATCGGGTTTCTCTAAAAACCCGCGATGTTGTCATTCTGAGAGACGAAGTCTCCGTTAGTTTTTTCCTGATGAAGGGCAGATGTTTCGACTCCGCGCGACAGCTTTGAAAACGGGGTTTTTAGAAATACCCGTAGATATATAAAAAAGATGCAAAGAGGTGATCAAAATGAAAAAGCAAAGGGGCATGACATTGATTGAAGTTATGGTTGCCATGTTAGTGCTGTCTATTGCGATGATAGGAGGAATCTCTTTTTTTACAAGCGCTTACAGAATAAATTACAGTTATATGGAATCCGCAAACAGGATAGACCATGCTTTAAGATATGTTGAAAAAGTTAAAGTTCAAAGAAGAGATTATCCTACTTACGGAGCTTTTGCCAATATCGGCGGAAACGGTTTTACCGCTTGGTTTGTTGACAGCGAGTTTAATGATGATTATAGTGCCGACCCTTATTTGTATGAAAATTATGTTGATGGGACAATTCATATTGAAGCGACTGTTAACGTTAATGATGGCACTATGCCATTCCCTTCCGGTAATTATTATTTTTCTACTATTTCTACAAGCACAGCTATTGATGTTAATTTAATTAGTAATACTTTCACAAACCGAGATTATGTCAAATATAGACTGTCTTATGCTTTTTCTGATGCTTATGCTGCTAATCAATATCTCCATATTCGCGCAGTTGAGGCAGGTGATTATTATTTAAAATACCACTATGCGCCCCCAATCCCAGAGTATAAACATGGATACGTTGAAACTTCATTTAGCAAAATGGCGCAATATGCCAGAAAGTATAAATATACTTCGCAATATGAAAAGTTACCATACGACGATACTAGATCAGAATATAAATATTACGCAAGCAGTTCTCTTTCTAGTATGTTTCCATCAATCCCAAGTAATTCAGGGACTGTTCAAATAAACAACTTCAATAGTTTTTCTATTCTTCCTAATACCACTGTAATAAGAACTCATTCTGGTGGCTTTGATTATGATGGGAGTGGAAAAATTGATCCGGTTTCAATTACTAAGTTGACGAGCGTTTCAAACGGAGAATATTATTTTGCTCCATATCGTACTCTCAGCGACACATATTCCGGTACCTATAAGAGTAAGACTGGATCTTATAGGGTTCATTCCTACCCAGGGACAGTTTTAAAAGGTGGCACTCTTCAGGAAGGGACAGGGGAATCTTCTTCTTATGGAGGAGTGGAAGGCACTGCTTTTCACAGCAGAAGATTTTATAAGGAGTCTCCAGCTGCGGCAAATGCAAATCACGAAAGTTTGGAAATTATTTCATTAAGAGATAATGTTGACGGACCTGCAGGATATACTGATTCGGTAAAGAGAAATAATGATGCGTATGATGCAGATATTGTAAATACGCCGGCAGGAATAGGTAAAGATTCAGCAGCAAAGTTTTTCGCTATAGTTTATAGAGGTAATGCCACAGGGAAAGAATATATTAAGACATTGTATTACTGGAATACTGATAGTACCGATTATGAATCAACCGTTACAGGGAACAATACTCCGCTAGGAATTGCTGGGAATACCGGTAATGCTAGTAATACTTCTAATTATTTAGTCAAATTTATTCCGTCGCCTGGCGGGATAAATGACCAGAGATTTACAAGATACAGACGCAGTGTTTATATATCAATGTGGCCTGTTAACAGTGAATTGGAAGGAAGGGAAATAATGAAAGAGGCTATTAGCGGCAACAGCAGAATTCAACTTAATGACAGGATAGACTACATAAGGGACAGAGCAAGAGACGCAGGGCTTAAAACGATAGTGATTCCGTTCATACAGTTATATGCCGAAGACGAAAAATCTACTCTTTGCGAGGCTTTATGAAGATGAAGCAAGGTAATAAAAAAGGTTTTTCTTTAATGGAAACTTTAGTCACGCTTGTGATTGTAGGTATGATGTCTGCGGTATGCGGGACAATGCTTATTTTTGCATACTCCATGTTTGAAAAAGTTATGGGTTCCGGCACAGCGTCTATTGAATATAAAACTTTCAGGTTCAGAACCGAGAAAATTTTTAGAAATATGACAAAAGCCGGACCGGTAATTCAGGATTTGATAACTGATGATTTATGCAGCAGAGAGAATAGGCCTCCTTTTACTCCGGCGGAGGAAGAAAGCTGTATAAAAATGGATGTGGATTATATTCCTCTTCCGTATTCAGGCAGATTTGATACCAGAAAATATTATCAGAGCGTATCGGGCAATGCTACTACCAAATATAGAATAACTACCACTAATGCCTCAGGCGTTACCAGTATCGATATTGACGAAGGCATATGGCAAGGGTATGTCGGCAGAACGGTATCGGTTTACAGCTGCGTTGAAAATGAAAAAATCGATTCAAATTATAAAAGATATTTAATGACAGTTGAGTCTTCTACGGAGACTGCTAAAAAAATGGTTGTTTTATATTCATGGAATGTTGTGTTGACCGGTAATGGTGAATTTACCGAAATAAATGCGTCAAACCAGGATACCGTATATAGGAAAGAGTATGCGCAAAGAGAAGTTCTTTTGCATGATGTTATGGATTTTCAGGTAACTAACAGATTAAGCAATTTAGCAACCAACAGGATCATACTAGATAAATACGCCAATACGGCGGTCGTAAGGCTTTTTGTTAAACTCGGAGAAGATTCCGAGGCGCAGTATTCAAACGACTTTATTTTTGCCAATAAGTCCATGTATGGGAATGTGGATAATTTTTTTACGGGAATTAATGAAAGCAATGTAGTTCCGTAAAATTTTAGCAGGGAGAAAAATGAACAATAAAAGAGGAAGTATACTTGCCATATCCATAATTTTTGTGTTTGTTTTTATGCTGCTTGGCATGTTTGCAATGAGGCTTGTTATTTTGCAGAATGAGACGTCGGATTCCGAATTGTATTATACAAGAGCTCATTTTGCAGCTTTATACGGCTCGGAAATGGCACTTTATAATATTATGAATTGGGAAAATATTGCAACATCTACAACTTACGGGGGCGGCTGGTCTCCGGACATGAGAAAATTTCTTGCCAGAGATCCCAAATGCTTTAATTTCGCCGGCGGTTTCTGGTATCCGCTGCGTGTGCAGGCAAGCACTGAAACTCAAACTTTTGAAAACCATTTCTCGGACGAAATTACCGGCGGAGCCGGAAGCGGTATTGTTCTTGAGTGTACCGTGGAAGAAGATTTGTCCCCAAACGTTAATGACGGTTTTATCCCCAATATGGCTCCTAGCAGTATGGATCAAAGGTACGGCACTTATAAATTTTATGTTATAAAAACTGTGGCTACCATATATAAAAACGTAAGCAGTAAAACGGACATGATATCCGAAGCTCAAGACCATATGTATTTTATGATAGCCTACTCTTCGGGAAGTGCAGGAGCAAGCTCTTCGGGTAATGTTGTTGAAGCCGGCGGCACTGTAGTTCGAGGGTTTCATTATTCGGTTGAAGGACGGGAACTGTTAAAAAGTTTGGGATACAACACAGTATCAATGGGTGTGCCTAGTGATGAGCAAATTAAACGTAATCCCTATAATGATCCGTCGCTGCTGCCGCCCAACGGCCCTTACACCAAGCTAGACAACGCGTTCATAGAAATTTTAGATAAAGCAACAGCGCATTTTACTTCCGCGCCCAGTCCGTCTCTCTTAAGCGGAAAAGTACAGCCTATATTCAGATATTATATCAGGGGGAGGAGATAATTTTGATTGGTCTTGATTGGGGTTCGAAGTTTATAAAAGCGTGCAGAGTTTCATCAAAAACGGACGGGAAATACATAGTTTACGCTTCAATGATTTCCGCGGACGGCAAGGACGGAGAAAAAGAAGAAAACCCATTGCTTCTTAAAAATAAAGTAAAAACCCTTTTCCGGCAGCTTAGAGTTAAAAACGGAGAAGCGGCTTTATCTGTCGGCGGCATTGATTTGCTTGCCAGGGATTTTTTATTGCCCAGAATGGCTTCCGAAAATATAGAGGGAGCCGTTATGATTGAAGCCGAGAACAGCATTTTTGAAACATTGGACGATATGTATTGCGATTACGAGGTTCTTGCCGATATCGGCGAGAAAATGGACGTTTTATTTGTGGCGTCGCAAAAAGACCATATAAATCACGTGCTTGACAGTTTTTCGCAGGCTGAATTGGAAATTGTCAGTATTACCGTCGACAATATTGCTATCGCGAATTGTTACATCGCGTTTGAAGAAAGGAAAGCTTTATCCGAATCCGTCGTTTTGGTCAATATTGGACATGAGGTGTCAAATATTGCTATAATTGACAGAGGCCGTTTACGTTTTATAAGAAACGTGGCTTTCGGCGGATTAGACGTCACAAGAGAGCTGGCTTCCGTATATGAAGTTGATTTGGAAACCGCCGAAAAAATAAAAAGACAGCCCGAACTGTGGGACAACATAGGGCTTAACGTGAGAAATGTGCTGAAAAAAAGTTCAAGCAATCTGCTTGAAGCCATATTCCGTTCCATGGAGCATTCGGTTTCAAGACAGAAAATAGGAAAAGTAGACAAAATATTATTGACCGGCGGCGGAGCAATTTTGAAAGGCATAGACAGCTTTATTTTTGAAACTTTAGGCATTAGTACGGAAAAGTGGAATCCTTTGGCTTCTCCGGATATTCTAGGAGCCGTCGATAAAGAAAAAGGTTTTTTTATACCCGTCGCTTTAGGCCTTGCTGTTCAGAAAGGAGAGCAGGAGCAGTAGCCGGAAAAATTCAAAAGCTTGGCGGAAAAAATAAGTTTGCCGCCAAACTTTCGGTTTAATTTTTTTAAATAAAATATGATAGAATGTGGAATAAGAAACGGGGACTGGAGCGCGGAGACGCCGGAGCAGCAAAGATAAGGCCGGCGGCGGTATTGTGATTTTTAATTGCGTTATTAAGGAGAAAGCTGTTAATGTATAATATAAACCTTGTTCAGAGAGTTATTGTCTCCTCTGAAAAAAATCAAAAAGCGGTTAACTTTTTCAAAATAGTTTCGTTGCTTTTGACTTTTGCCATAATAGGTCTTTGCGGCTATACGGTGTATACCGTTATGGAAAGAGACAGAGTTATTGACCAGATAAACGAACTCAAAATGAAAATAGACGAAATAAGGCGTTTGAACAAAATCAAAGATATTGAAGCGGAATGGACTTTGAATTACAACAAAATGCTTGCGATTAGAGAGATGATCACGCAAAACACCAAAGCCGGTTTGATGTTAAGGGAAGTAGGTTTGTATATGCCGGAAGGCGACTTTTTATGTTCATTTGCTTTGCTGCCGGATAATACCATAAGGGAATCGGTAAAAGCCAAAGCTCTCTCCGATACGAAGTATGATGTGAAGACATATTCGGACACCGTTAAAGATGCGTACGAGAGAAGCACATATCTCGGCACTGATCCTATCACGGTGGATGACGCAAGGGAAACCATCGAAATAAAAGGGCGTAAAGTCGAAGTGTTGAATGTGACAATGCCTTTTGTGACGGAGAAAAAATAATGGCAAGTTATTCAAGAAAAAATCTTATTTTTGTAATAATCAGAAATATTTTGTTCGGCCTTATTTTAGTCGCTTTATACCAGTATGTTTATAAAAATTTTGAAACCCAGTTAAAAGCTCAAACCTTGCTGAGAGAAAGATATCAGGGCGTTTACAATGACGCCGAACAGTTTGTTAAAATGAACGAAAATATGTATGAGACAAAAATGCATATAGAGGACATCATTTCAAGCATGCCGCTGGATTTTGTTCCAAATCACGACTTGCTTACCGGATACAGAGACAGAATCGTGGCTGTCGCCGATACCTATTCGATCAAAAATACGACGGAAACCGTAGTAAAAGACGAAGGAACCGGCATGGTTACGCTGACGTTTAATTTTAACGCGGAATATGACCCTTTGTATAAGTTCCTCTTTGACATTGAAATGTTTTCAAAAGTCGCTTCATTCTCCATTGATCCCGACAAAAATATTGAAGTAGTCAGTAGCCCTATTTTATACAGCGTTTCCGTAGATGATTATTTCAGCGGCAGATTTGAAAAAATGGAAGAAGTAAGAGCCGCGGGATATTTCAAGGAAATTTTTAAAAAAGCGTCTGATTTTGTAAATGATATAGGGCATATTCCTACATGGCGCGATATAGATCCGGCTCCGAAAGATCCGTTCTATAAATATATTCCCCCGAAAAAAGAAGCGGTCGGCCCGAAAGTTATCGTGAGAAGAAAACCGCCTCCCATTGAAATCTCGGGAATTATTTTTGACGCGGTAAATCCTATGGTTATTATTGAAGGAAAAATATACAGAGTGGGAGACTTTTATAGAAAAGATTCAATCACCGTAAAAATCGTCGCTATTAAGGAAAGAACGATAGAAGTTGAATTAGACAGTGTAAAACATATCATAAAGTTTAATAAGGAGGAGTAATGAAGAAGTTTTTAGCTTTGTTTGTAGCTGTCGTAATGATGTCTCAAACGGCTTTTGCCGCAATTGAATCAAGAGGGCTGATTTCAGTAGATTTTCAGGGAACAACTTTATATACCGTGTTAAACATTCTCAGCATGAAAACCGGCAGAAAGTTTGTTACCGACGCCGATTTGTTGAATAAGAAGATAGTTTTGTCTCTTAAAGACGTTACGCCCGATGAAGCGCTGAACGCTTTGCTTGATACGTATGATTTATATTATGTTAAACAGGGTGACACAAATATTTATGTCATAAAAAGTAAAAGCGACGTTTCTCCTATCACCGTTTCAAAAGTTATTTTTTGTAATTACACGAAATCCTCCGAATTGGAAAAAGTGCTTCAGGCCAGGCTTACAAAGGGAGGGAAAATTGCTTCTGACGAAAGGACAAATTCCGTTATTATAACGGACTTGGCGGACAGCATAGATAAAATGGAAAGCCTTATACGTTCTCTTGACGTTCCTACTCCCCAGGTTTTGATTGAAGCAAGGATTGTTGACGTTAATCTTAGCAATCAGTTAACATTTGGAACTCAAATAGACAATATTTACAGAATGCCTAAAGCATATCAATATGTTCAGAGCGGCGTGGAGAAGTGGGGCGTGGATTATAACGGATATGCATGGATTGATCCGTGGGATGTAATGCAAGGCTTCACTCCTCCCAAAGGGAGAAATAACGCGGACTATAACCAGCTTTTGTCTGTGCCGCCGATAGCGGGCGTAGGGACGTTTAGCGCGGCTATAATGACCGGAGACTGGAATATACTGGGAAATATATTCGCCGGAGTGGAAGATAAAGACGCTAAGATTATTACAAATCCGAAATTGATAGTTTTAAATAATCAGGAAGCCACTATAGATATCATAGAAGAAGTTCCTTATCAGTCCGACAGGACAATAGCTGTTGACGGAAACGCTATTACGGCTACGACTGCGTTTAAACAGGTCGGTTTGAAAATGAAGGTCAAGCCTCAAATCAACAGAGACGGAACGATCGTCATTCAGGTTGAACCCGAACAGAGTTTTAGAAGCGGTGAAACCATTGAAGGCATTCCCGTCGTAAATACGAGTAAAACGAAAACGATAATGATGCTCAGAAGCGGCGAAACCGCGGTTATAGGCGGTTTGATAAGAGAGCAGGAAACGAAAACTGAAAATAAAGTGCCTTTGCTAGGGGATATTCCGATTTTGGGATATTTGTTTAAAAGCGTAGTAAAAAATAAATCAAGACATGAACTTACGATATTTATTTCTGCGAAAATCATAAACTAATAGGATACACGGTAAAATGACGGTGGGGGTAAGCGGGAGGGCGGAGCTGTTGACAAGCTTCTAAACTTGCGCAGTTAAAAGGGATTTTAAATGGACAGTATTAAAATATTGATTATTGAAGATGAAGAAATAGTAAGGGAAACTTTGGCTGAAAACGTTAAAGAAAAAGGTTTTTTTGTGGAAAGCGCCGAGAATGCCGTTTCGGCTCTTGAAATGATAAAAAACTTTCATTACGACATTCTTTTGGTTGACTACAGGCTGCCCGATATGAACGGGCTTGCGTTGATCAAAGAAGCTCTTACGATTTCAAAAGATTCCGTTCCCATTGTTATTACCGGATACAGTTCGGTAGAAACGGCGGTTGACGCTATGAGAATGGGCGCTTACGATTATCTTTTGAAACCTGTTGACATAGAGGCTCTTGTGGCGGAAATAAATGTCATTTTAAAAGAAAGAGACACTTTTAGAAGAGGAAAAGAAAGGCTTCATGAATCCGTGATAAATTTGTTAGTTCCTGTAAATGATGTTGAGACTGTCGTGCTGGCAAGCAAAGACAGCTTAAGACCTTTCGGCAAAGAAGGTATTTTAAAAAAAATAATTTCCATACCCGGAATGTTTTTTGGAAAAATAATAGAATTTTATTGGGGATAAATAACGGCAATTACGAATTCAAAATTACGAATAAAAGACAAAAATGCTGTTTTGCAGTTGATTTGTAATTCGTAATTGGGACAAAGTTCCCGTAATTCGTAATTGCAGTTGATAAGGAGTCGTTATGAGAATAAATATTTTATGCGTTTTTTTAATTCTAAGTTTATGCTGTGCTGGAGCGTATGCCAGACCGCAAAAAAGAAATTTTGATTCGGGCAGTTCAAAGGATTACTATACGGCTGCCGAGGATAACGACGACGTTAAAAGCAAAAGCATAAATCCGAGAAAACAAAAATATAAAAAACAGGACGCTGCGGATTTATCTAAGGTAGAGGATTACTATTTTTCGGGGAAACTTGAAAAGGCAGAGCTTATGCTTAATGAAATTCTTTTGACATATCCCGACAATACGGAAGCGCTCGAAATGAAAAATAAAATATTGATAATCAAAGAAAGATTATTCGTTTTCAAGAGAGATACGGCTGAAGATTACATCGTTGAGTCGGAAAGAAGCCTCAGAGACGGCAACTACTATGAGGGTTTGCTTTATTACAAAAGAGCCGTTGACCTGATGCCTGAAATATATGACGCACAGAGATATAATACAATAATAGGCGAACTTAATGCGCAGGCGCTGAGATTCAGAGGTTCGGACAGGAAACAGTTTTTGCTGTCTGTAGAATCTTTTCAAGACGGTAATTTTAAGAGAGCCAAAAGCATGATTGACGATTTGTCGCTGAGATATGAAAATATGGCCGACTACAGAGGCATGGTTGATTTTTATCAAATAGAGTACACAAATAAAGCAAGGACCAGAGATTATTTCATAGAAGCTTTGAGCAACTTTAAAAAAGGAAGATATGAAAATGCCAGAAGCGCGCTGAATTATGCCATGGCGATCAACTCGAAAGATTTGGATATTGCGCTGCTGTCGGAACAGATTAATTTGGAACTTCAATAGAATATAACAGATCAGGCATTCTTTTAAATATTCATTCGGTATAAAAAGCGGTCATCATCTTTGGCCGCTTTTTTCATTTATTTAAAAGGGAACCGCTTGGCCGGCATTCCCGCCCCCGATTTAGACATTCGAGGGTAACTCCAGCTGGAGTCCGAAAACCCACAAAATAATTTAGTATAATTATTTAAAATATACCCCGCAGCTTGCTGCGCGGGAGTTCACGGGAGAAAAAATGTTTAGAAAATTAAAGATTAAAGTTTTGATGTTTGCGGTTGGGGTGTTGAGTTTTGCGGCTGTTGATTTGTATGCGTGGAATGTGAATAACTATGCTGGCCTTACGGCTGCAATCAACGCAAGTACGACGAATATAACATTTATTTCAACGCCTAACATAATTTATACCGGCATTGCTCTTTCGTCAATTACTTATGCGGGGCCGATCGATTTTTACGGCAATGCGACATTGAACGGAGGGGGTTCTTTCAGGCATTTTACTTTTGAGAATAATGCAAATGCAAATGCTTCATTCTACGGCAATATAAATTTTATTAACGGTCTAGCCGATACCGCCGGTTTTAGGTTCGGTTCCGGCGGAGCGGTACACAACTATGTGTCTTCAGCTATTTCATTTACGGGAAATACGGTAACATTCAGCAACAATACGGCAAGATATTATGGCGGAGCAATATACAGTTATGCTGCAGGTGTTTCATTTACAGGAAGCTCGGTAACATTCAGCGGCAATACGGCAGGAGAGTGGGGCGGAGCAATATACAGTTGGGGTACAGTTATTTCCTTTACAGCAAGCACGGCAGCATTCAACAGCAATGCGGCAGTTTCAGGCGGAGCGATATACGGTTATAATGCCGGAACAAGGGCATTTACAGACAGTAATATAACATTCATCGGCAATAGGGCAACAGATGTCGGCGGAGCTATATGGAATGGCGGCCTTGCAACAACCAGATTTACTAACAGTAATATAATTTTCAGCAGCAATACGGCGGTCAATAACGGCGGTGCAATATACAATGTTGAGGCAAATTCAAATATCTTATTTACAGAAAGCACGGTAGTATTCAACAGTAATACAGCGGCAGGTGGCGGAGCAATATACAATAATATTAATGCAAATATCACATTTACGAGCAGCACGGTGACGTTCAGCAGTAATACGGCAAATCGAGGCGGGGCGATATACAATAACAGCGCACGTATCACATTTACGGGAAGTACGGTAACGTTCAGCCGTAATACAAACGGAGCGATAGCCAATATTACCGGTTCAACAATGACATTTACTAACAGTAATGTAATGTTCAGCAGCAATACAGGGCAGGCAGGCGGGGCGCTGTATAACGATTCTTCAAACACTTCATTTACGGGCAGTACGGTAACATTCAGCATGAATACGGCGGAAAATTACAATGTCGGCGGAGCTATACATAATTATACGAATACCGTCTCATTTACTAGCAGCACAGCAGTATTCAGCAGCAATACTGCATATAGCGGCGGAGCGATACACAATAACAGCGGCGCAACAATGACATTTACCAACAGCAGCGTAATATTTGGCAGCAATATAGCGGTACTTGCCGGCGGGGCGATATATAACAGCGGAGCGCTGAATTTTGACACAAGTTCCGGCAATATAATTTTTATGAATAATACGGCTGCCGAAGCAAGTCTCGGGAACGATATATATAATGAGGCAAGCGGGACAATGACGATAACGGGGTTGGGGAATTCAGTTGAAATCAACGGCGGTATAGCGGGCGCTGGTTTGATATCTAAAACCGGAAACAATTTGTTTTTATTAAATGCGGACAATTCGTATTATACGGGGACGTTTAATCAGACGGCAGGAACTGCAACGGTGACTGCAGCAGGAAGAATGTTTGGCGGGACAAATAATATTACTGACAGTTTATTGCAGGTAACAGGCGACGGCGTATATTATACGGTAAATCTTGGCAATGACAGCGTGTTAGAGCATTACAATCTCACGTCGGCAAGCACAACTATAGACGGAAGCAGTATAACGTTTACGGGAAGCGGAGCAAAAGCGGTATTTGGCAAAGACGCTGGTTTAACGGTAAATGCCAATTATATACTTGCAAACAAAATAGGGAATGCAAACGTAAATACCGTAGAGTTTAACAATTCAAACGTGTCTTTCGGGACGGACGATTATACGGGAACAACAATATACGGTTTTAACAATTCCGTAATAGACATAACGGGAAATTCGTCAAGCACAAGGACAGTAACGTTTGATAATTTCAGTTCGTCAAATACGGTATTAAACTTTGCATTAAACTTCTTCCAAAGCGGAAGCAATATTGATTTGTTTTCAGATATGCTAGCTATAAACAATACGCCGCAAACCGACGGGCTGCTGTTAGGAAATATGAAGATATTAAATGATCAGGACAACGGATTACACAGCACATATACTGTGACAGTATTAAGCGGCATAGAATTTCAAAGCGGTCAGCAAAAAGCGATAGCGACAACGGTATACGAATATTTAGCGGAAGTTGACAGCAGTCTGACAGGGATAGAGCTGTCAGTGGTAAAAGAAGCGGACGAATATTCGTTAAACGCGATGAATGTGTATTCCGGTGACAGAGGATTTAACTTTTCATTTTTTGCCGCATTGCCGAACATATACAATATAGGAGCGTCATTGGATGATATGGCGGCAGGAACGTTTACGGTACAGGGATATGACAGCGACGCAACGCATAGCGTGATATCGGGCGCATTAAAGAGCAGTCCGACAGTAAGCGGCTCTCTTTTTAATATGGTAAACGCAACAGATCTAATGATAAACGATTTAACGATAGAAGACGCATATATATCCGGCAGCGGTTCAGTGCTTAGGATAACAAACGCAGCGGCAGCGGCGGAATTAAACAATGTGATAATTCAAAACAATGAAGCGGGAAGTTCAGGCGGAGCGATATATAACGGCAGCGGACAAATAACGATCACCGATTCACAATTTACAGGTAATGAAGCAGGTGTTGCCGGCGGTGCGATATATATGTCTGGGATATCGAATGCGCAGAAATCGGAAATAGAAATAAATGCGTTAAGTCAGGACGTGATATTTAGCAACAATGAGGCAAACGGGCTTGGGAACGATATACATTTAGACGGTTATAGCGCTTTAATATTTAATGCAGCGGCAAACCAAAAGATAAGCATAACCGGCGGTATAACCGGAAACGGGCAGGGCAATTTGATAACAAAGACAGGGTCAGGAATATTGGAATTAGACGGGTCAGACAATGCGACAAATTATAATGGCGAGTTAAAAATAGAGCAGGGCATAGTAAACGTGCTAAACGATACGGACATAACGATAGGCAAATTGGAACTGCAATCGGGAACAAAATACAGCACAAATAACGGGCTGACAGACCAGACAACGTATGTAGGCGACGCAGTTATAGGCGGGGAACTTGAAATAGACGTAGATTTAACCAATTCGGCGTCTGACAAACTTGCGGCAAGCGCAGGAACTGCAAACGGAGCATTGGGGAATATTTTTATAGAAAATACCGGAATGCTTAATTTAAACGTGTACGGAACATCGAGTATAATGGGCATAGGTTCGCAGAGCATAACTTTGATGGAAGCTGGCGGAGGAATAAGCGGAACATTCGGCAGCGTAAGCGGATTGCCGTCGAGCGCTGGGAATTTGAATTACATGATAGAGTATTTTACAAACAAAATAGATTTGATAATAAGCAAAAGCAGCAACTTTCTGAACGATATACTGAATTTAACGCACAATCAAACCGAAGTGGCAAGAACGTTTGACACATTATCGAAATATGCAATGACAGCAGAGATGGCGGCAATGTTAAATCAGATAGACACAATGGCAAATAATGAATTAAAGAAAGAAGCCTTAGACCAGTTAAGCGGAGCATTTTACGCAAATGCATTGACATTGGGAGCAGCGCGAAGCGGAGCTGATGAATTATATGCGAGAATGAAACCGAGAATTTGTCCCGGCGACGGAAGTATGTCAAAAAGCGTGTGGGGACAGTTTTACGTAAACAGTATGAAATACGGCGAAGATTTAGAGTCAGCAGGCGATTTTATGTCAAACGGTTACGGAGCGCAGATAGGAGCAGATTTATTGATAGGGGAAAAATCTTTTGCCGGAGTATATGCGGGATACGGGATGAACAAATTAGAGCAGGGCAAAGACAGCGCGGATGTAAATGACGCGGACTTAGGCATATACGGAGCATGGTTTGGTGATATTATAAATATAAAAGGAAGTTTGACCGGCGGAATGCAAAGTTTCAGTGCGCAAAGAGATATATCGTTTGCAGGATATAAAACAAAAGCGGATTTTAACACATACGGAATAAGAGCTGACGTGCAAGGTGAATATGTAATAAAAGTAGCGGAAAAACTAGACGTAAAACCGTTTATAGGAATGCAGGGAGGGTTCGTATCAAACCCTGAAATAAAGGAAAGCAACGGAGGCCCTGCGAATTTAGTGATAGAAGCAGGCAGTTATATGAGACTGACAGGGCTTGCAGGACTTGGCATAGGCGGAGATATGGGAAAGTTTAATTGGTATGCAAAAATGTTTGCGGGATATATAATGGTTGGAAATAACGGAGAAATAACAGCAAGATATGAGCAGTATAACAAAGGAAAAGAGATGGAAATACAAGGAGCAGACCAAGGCAATATGACAGGAGGAGCGGGAATAGGAGGAGAATACAAACTAGGCTGGCAGTGGTCTGTATACGCAACCGCAAACGCAAATTTCGGAGAAAACATAAGCGGATATTACGGAAATGTAGGAATAAATTACAGATTTTGCGATAAAGAGACATTAAGAAAACTGAAAGAAGCCCAAGAAGCCGAAAAGGCGAAAAAAGCAGCAGAAGCCGAAGAAGCCGAGAGAGCAAAATTAGAAGCAGAAGAAGCAGAAAGATTAAGGCAACAGAAAATGGCAGAAGAAATGAACGCAGCAATGTTAGAGCAGAAAAGGTTAGAAGCAGAAGAAAGAAGAAAAGCAAAACTGGCGTCATTTAATTTAAACGAAGCGACATTTGAAGTAGGAGAATACGGTTTAAACGAAGCAGCAAAAAAAGAAATAGAACAATTGGCCAAAGAAGCAAAAGAATACAATTTTAAAAAGATAACAATAGAAGGCCATACGGACAACACGGGATCATTTAGGACAAATCAGGACTTATCAAGAAAAAGAGCAGAAGCGGTATTCATGGAGTTTGCAGAACAAGGAATCCCAAAAGAAAAAATGGAATACGTAGGCTTTGCAGACAAAATGCCAATAGCCGACAACAAAACAGAAGAAGGCAAAGCGAAGAATAGAAGAACGGAAATATATGTAGAGTGATAACGGCAATTACGAATTACAAATTACGAATTACGAATTAACGACGGGGAAAAGCGAAAAAGGTGGAAGCTAAGGGTCAGGGGGACGGAGGAATTGACCACGCTGTTTGTGGTAAATTGCTCCGTCCCCCTGACACGACGGAACAGCAGAGAGCTAATGGGTCAACTCCTCCGTCCCCCTGACCCACAACTGCTATATTCACGTTACGGCTGACTGCAATCTCAGGTGCGGGCATTGTTATGCCGACGCTGGGACAAGCAAAAATGAAATTGGATTGCCGGCTTTTGAAAAGCTTTTGGATGAAGCCGTCTGCATGAAATTCAGGCAAATCATAATAACCGGCGGAGAACCGCTTGTGCATACAAAAATGGACAAACTTTTTGAAGTATGCGCAAAATTCAAAGGAAAAGGTACAAATATTGTTTTGAGAACTAATTTGGCAGCGGATTTGACAGATAATGTCTTGGCTTCCATTGCTGGCGCTTTTGACCAAGTTGCAGTAAGCGTTGACGGCAGCGAAGATACGCACGATAAGCGCCGCGGAAAAGGGAGTTATCAAAAAACGGTAGTGAATTTAAACGGATATGCCGCTTTATCGGAAACTTTGCCCATATCCGCCGAACTTTCAATAGCTTGCGTTATGAACGCTGCCGGCATAGACGGCAGTCCCGGCAAAAGCGTGCGGGCTTTGGCCGGAAAATTAAATATTAAAAGAATACGTTTCCGTCCTTTACTTCCTTTAGGAAGAGCTGCTGGTTTAGAAGAACCCGTGATATGCGAAGGCATGATGCATTACATTTCCGCCGACAATATGCTTAAAATGAAATTTGAACCGCTTATTACGTGCGGCATAGGACAGAACATTTTTATCAAGGCCGACGGAACGTCGTATCCCTGCTACGCATGGTGCAATGAAAATGTTTTAATAGGAAATGTTTTTGATGAAGGGTTAAAAAATATTCTTTTGTCAACAAAGTTTTCCGAGCTTAATAAATGCACCGTGGATACGATTGAAAAGTGCAAAGAGTGCGGTTATCGCTATCTTTGCGGCGGAGCGTGCAGAGCGTGGGGAAATCAAAATGAAAAAAACATAAATGCCGCGCCATTGTTTTGCGATAACCTTAAAAAAAGAGCGGCAATGCTGGAAAATTCCGCGAAACGGTATTTAAGTCCGACACCCTGACCCATGACATGTCGCGGCCAAGTTAAGGCAGAAGTTTGGCAGCGACAACGGCAGAGTGAAGATCGCAGATACGGCAAAAAGGCAAAAGACTGGGGTGTGTCCACACACCCTAAGTTCTAATAAAACGAAACATATTGTCTTTTACCTATTATCTGTTTTTTTGTATAATTATAAAATGTTTAAAATGCTCAGGGAAGACATTAAAAATATTTTTCATAAAGATCCGGCAGCGCGTTCGTGGCCGGAGGTTTTGTTTTGCTATCCGGGTCTTCACGCGATCATTATGCACAGGCTGGCGCATTGGTTTTGGAGACATAAGCTGTATTTTTTCGGAAGGCTTATCTCGCATATATCCAGATTTTATACCGGCATAGAAATTCATCCGGGCGCTAAAATAGGAAGACGGGTATTTATAGACCACGGAATGGGCGTCGTGATAGGCGAAACGGCGGAAGTCGGGGACGATGTTCTTATATATAAAGGAGTGCTTCTCGGAGGCACTTCTCTTGAAAAGAAAAAAAGGCATCCGACTGTCGGTAATAATGTGGTTTTAGGTTCAAACGCGATTGTGCTTGGAGCCATAACCATAGGCAGCCATGCGCGCATAGGCGCAGCTTCGGTCGTTACGCATGATGTTCCCGCCAATGCCACCGCAGTAGGCGTGCCCGCCAGAATAAGTTTGGGATACAGCGCCGAAGAAGTCGATAATCTTGAACATGCAAAACTTCCCGACCCCATAGCCGACGCAATGAAATTTGTTTTGGAAGAACAGAAAAAACTTGAAGAGAAAATAAATAACGCTTTAAAAGGCAGATAAAAGATAATAGATAATAGATAAAACAAAGGCAAGCAAAGCCGTAAAAGACAGCGATAAACTGACCTTAAAGACTTTAACGTCCTTAAGGTCTTTAAAAAGTTTTAACATTATACCGGCTTATACTCCTGCCGCCGGTTACGACATCCACTTCAACAATCTGATCACGCCCATTTTTGCGGCTTGTTTGTGCGCGGATACATTAGTTCTGCTGTCTATGTCATTGCGGTTGTCGTGATAATATTGATAAGCTTTGTAAAGGATTTCTTCGTTTGTCATAGTAGGCGACCAATTAAACGTTTGCTTTATCTTTGAAATGTCAAATTCAAAATCTTCGGCAATCATTTTATATTGATACGGTCCCAAAGGCGACAGGCCAAGAGCGTATGCGGTTTTCATGGCAAATATTGCAAGTTTTTTCGGTAAAGACGCCACCCTTGCTTTTGTTCCTGCCTTTTGAATGACATAATTATATACTTCTTTAAAAGTTTTTACATTTTCCGAGCCTATGTTAAAAATATCCGTACGATTGTGCCCCGCGGCTTTCAGGCAGGCGGTTATAAGATCCTGCGCATAAATAAATTGATAACGGTTTTCTCCGCCGCCAACCACCCATACCTTACGCCCTTCGTCGATAAATTCGAATAATATGGCTAACAGACCAAGCCGGCCGCTGTCTATTATCGTAGGACATCTTATAATAACGCTGTTTACCTGCGGACTGCAGGCAAGCAGTATTTTTTCGCCTTCTAATTTTGATTTTCCATATATTTCGACGGGATTGGGGATATCCGTTTCAAGTACAGGCCTATGAAAATTTTGCGCCCATAAACAATTGGACGATGTAAAAACTATGTTCGCAACATTAAATTTCCTAGCCATATCGGCTATGATTTGCGTTCCGTTAACATTAGACGTCCATAAATGATTTTTATCTTTTACGGCATGAGCCAAAATGGCCGCGCAATGAAAAATAACGTCAAATTTGTGAGTTTTAAACAATTCGTTCATTTGTTCGCCGTTACGGATATCGCCTTGAATAGTCAGCAGATTTTCGCATACGGCGTCATCTTTTTCCAAATCAATGCTTACGCAAAAATATCCTTTTTCAACAAGTGCCGTTTTAAGCAGACTGCCGAAAAATCCCGTCCCTCCGGTTATCAGCGCTTTTTTCATGGACATAACTCCTTTTTGGAAGCCTGGATGCATTATATTTTTCTCATTATAACATATTCATAGACAGATAAAATATTAACCGCTTACTTTTACTTGCCTTAATATGCTTTTAAATTTGATATAATTGTACTGTTCTTAATTTTCTTCATTGCGGGAGTTAATTTGATGTTTTTGTCTCAACGATCCAATCTTTTTAAAATAATGTTTTATTGCTTGGCGGCGGTTTTGTCCGTTTTATGCGCGGAAATTTTTGTTTTTAATTATTCTTCTATTTTTAAATCCGGATTTCCTGTTTCAAGTTTGGATTTAAGCAATATTAAAGGAAACCCGCAGGATTTAATGCTGTCAAAAGACGGGCTGCATGTTAACCCCAACAGTTCCGCCGTTTCTTTTTATTTTGACAATATAAATCTTCCGTCTGAAACGCTGACTTTTGAAGTTTCGGCAAGATTCAAGTCGGTAATATCCGGTAAAATTCATTTAAAAGACGAGCAATTCAACCAAACTTTTAAGGACGTTTATAATATTTTGTTTGCTCCTTCGGAGAAAAAACAAACCGTTTTTGCAAGAATAAAAAGCGCGGGCAATTTAGAGGCCGCGGCTTTTGAACTTTACAAAATACCCGGCCCTGATTTGACTATAAGCAATATCCGCCTTAATGCGGCTAAACCGTTCAACTTTTCTTTTTTGCGATTCTTTTTAATTCTGTCCGTCGTTGTGTTTATGATCTTTTGCAAATTTTACCGCTGGAACGAATATGAAACGGATTTCAGAGACAAACCTTATAAAATATCTTCGATAGCTACTCTGATTTTGTTATTTTACGTCTCTTTCTTGATTTTTACGGCATTAAATTCAACTTCGGTATGGCTAAACCAAAAAACTTCATATCCTTTTAATCCGCAAGACAAAATAGAAGACCCTTATCTGTTGGTCTTTGACGCTTTCAAAAAAGGGCAAACCCATATGGATATTACGCCTGACGAAAAACTTATAAATTTGAAAAACCCGTATAATCCCGAAGAGAGAATCGGAATAAACTATTTTTTTGACTATGCTCTTTATAAAAACAATTATTATGTATATTACGGCATAGCGCCGCTGCTTTTTGTTTATTATCCCGTTTATTATTTGTCGGGCGTTTTGCCGTCTATGAACTTTGCAAGTTTTATTTTAGCCGTTTTTGCAGTGTTCGCGTTTTTCTTCGCTTATAAATCCTTTGTTGTGACATTTTTAAAACGCGTCAACCTGCTTTTGTTTCTTTTGGGGTTTTTAGCAATAGTTTTCGGCTCTTTATTGTTTGTTTTGCAGGCTGACGTTTACAGATATGAATTCCCGATAATAAGCATGCATATTTTCTTTGCGCTTGCGGCAGGCTTTTCTTTTTCTGCCTATAACAATATGGGAAGCAAAAAATTTATTATTTATCTTGCTTTGGCCGGTTTTTCTTTTGCAAGTATTCTTATGACAAGGCCTAACTGTATAATAATAGCCTTCGTTTTTTTAGTTCCGCTTTATTTAAGCGTTTTATCTGATAAAAATATAAGCAGACATCTTAAAATTAACGGCGCGGCGGCTTTTTTAATCCCGTGTATCGTTATTTTGTCGTTTGTGTTTTTATACAATTATGCAAGGTTTGATTCGCCGTTTAACTTCGGTCAGAATTATAATTTAACAAGCACTAATCCTGCAATTTCTACATATCAAAAACTGTCCGCAAGTAATTTTTTCACGAGCATTTATTATTATTTTTTTGACATTCCGAAACTTTCAGCGCATTTCCCTTTTATATCTACGGAGCGTTATTTTTATAATTTAACCGGTTCCGCTTTTCCAGCGAGAGCTGAAACAAAAAATATAGGAGTTTTCGCTTTTCCGTTTTTCTGGGCGCTTTTTATATGGTTTAAAAATTTTAAAACTCAAAATAAAGACAAGCTCTTTAAAATTATTTTAATATCTACCGTAGCCGTAAGTTTAGCGGCAGCCTTTATAGGTTTTGCATTTGGATATCCGGGGTTCAGATATATTTGCGACATAAGTCCGGCTTTAGCTTTATTATCGGGTCTTATTATGTTAGCCTGCGCCCAAAATTTTAAACAAGATGCAAATTCAAAAATATTGTACAGCTTTTTTACATTAGCCTGCGCTGTGACAATAATTTTAGGCGCGCTTATGATATTTAACGGCGAAATGATGTGGATTTACAAAATAGCCCCGCAAATTTATGCCAAATGGTTTAATCTGTTTTATTTTTAGAGAAAACGTTGGAAAGAAAAAAGAATTTTAAATGATTTTAAAGTCTTTAAAGACGTTAAAGTCCTGCCGTTATCGTAGGAGCAATTATGCCGGTAAAACAAGCTATTATTATAGGCGCAGGTCCCGCCGGATTAACTGCGGCCTATGAATTACTTATGAAAACGGACATAAAGCCGGTAGTTATCGAATCCTCAAACGAAATCGGCGGTATATCAAAAACTTTTAATTACAAAAACAACAGAATGGATATGGGCGGGCACAGATTTTTTTCAAAGTCCGATAAAGTAATGAAATGGTGGCTGGATATTATGCCTCCCCAGACATCTCCTTCCATGGACGATATACTTCTTAACAGAAACATGAAATTTCCATCTTCAAACATACCCAATGATCCGCAAAAGCAGGACAGGGTAATGCTGGTAAGAAGCCGTTTATCAAGAATATTTTTCTTGAGAAGTTTTTTCAATTATCCGGTTTCGCTTAATTGGAACACCGTAAAAAATCTCGGATTTGTGCGCATATTAAAATCCGGATTGAGTTATGCGTATTCAATGTTCATAAAAAGAGATGAAAAATCTTTGGAAGATTTTATGATAAACAGGTTCGGCAAAGAATTGTATCTGACATTTTTCAAAGATTATACGTATAAAGTATGGGGCGTGCAGCCCGCGCAAATACCGGCGGACTGGGGCGCGCAGAGAATTAAAGGTTTGTCCGTAATAAAAATTTTGAGCGAAGCGTTAAAGAAAGTTTTCGGAAAATCTTCTTCGGAAATTTCGCAAAAAAATGTCGAAACAAGCCTGATAGAACAATTTTATTATCCTAAATACGGCCCAGGCCACTTTTGGGAAACGGTTGCCGATGAAATAAAGAAAAAAGGCGGAAAGATAGTTCACGGCGAAACCGTATGCGGGATCTATACCGAAAATAATACGATAAAAAAAGCTGCGGCAAAAGACAAAGACGGAAATATTAAAGAATATGAAGGACAATATTTTATTTCAACAATGCCCGTTAAAGAATTGATAGCTTCTTTTGACAAAAAAGACGAATCCGCCAAAAAAACGGCTGAAGGTTTGGTGTACAGAGATTTTATAACCGTCGGGCTGCTTGTGAAAAATCTTGAGATCAAAAATAATACGAAAATACCTTCATACAAAAATATAGCGCCCGATCTCTGGATTTACATACAGGAAAGAGACGTTAAAATCGGACGCCTGCAAATATTTAACAACTGGAGTCCGTATATGGTAAAAGATTTTGAAAATACCGTATGGATAGGATTGGAATATTTTTGTACCGAAGGCGACGAACTCTGGAACATGAAAGAAGATGATTTTATAAATTTTGCCGCTGACGAACTTGAAAAAATCAATATAATAAAAAAAGAAAATATTCTTGACAAGTGTATGGTAAAAGTGCCAAAAGCCTATCCGGCATATTTTGGAACATACAATGAATTTGGCCAAATAAAAGATTTTACGGATAAATATGAAAATCTGTTCCTTGCCGGAAGAAACGGAATGCACCGGTATAACAATATGGATCACTCCATGCTTACGGCAATGACAGCCGTTGAAAATATTGTTAAAGGAATTAAAACCAAAGACAATATTTGGCAGGTCAATACGGAATCGGATTATCACGAAGAAAAATGACCCTTCATGTGGGGCACTGAGCGCCGTGATATAAACTTGACCCTCAAAAATCCTTAAAGTCTTTAAAGACCTTAATGTCTTTCTTTCCCTTGCCGGAGAGGGAAACAACTTGTACCTATAAGGAAGTCTATGAATATTTTTAATAATTTTCTAAAAGCCGGAGACAATGTTTTTTTACAGTTTGTAAAGTATTTTTTTGCAAGCGCAGCAGCATTGTTTATTGATTTTTCGCTGCTTTATATTCTTACGGAATTTGCCGGTTTATTTTACATTGTTTCAGCGACTTTATCTTTTACCGCAGGTTTATTTGTTACATATTTTGTGAGTAAAAAATTCATATTTACCAAGAGCAGTATTTCAAACAGGAAATTAGAGTTTATTGTTTTCTACATTATCGGAATCATAGGTTTGATAATTAATATCGTTGTGCTTTGGCTGCTTACCGATAAAGTCGGATTATTTTATATGTATTCAAAAATTTTTACGGCGTTTTTCACTTATCTATGGAATTTTTTTGCCAGAAAATATATTATTTTTAATTAGAACGTGTTGACGCATATTCCGCTCGCGGATAAACTCTGCGGACGGGATATTTCTTGCAGCCGTAATATTTTGCGAAAAATTTATTTGCCTGGTTTGCCCTGTCTCAGCTGTTCCAAATATGCATTGTAGCCGTTGATATATTCGTTTGTTTGCTCCCGCGAAAAACCGTTCAGTCTCATAAGTTCATTAAAATAATGTACGGCTTTTTCCTCATTGCCCAGATAATAAAATGAAATGAAAGCGCCGGCAAATACCACCGGATAGAGCATTTGGCCGTGCGAAATTAACAGCTCATAAAACTTTGCCGCATTTTCATAATCCCTATTCAATAATAAAGAGTTTGCCAAAGCATACGTGATTTCGGCATTTGAGAAATTAGTCATTCTTGAAATTAAACCGGCTTCGTCGACTGCGTCCTGAATCATCCCGTTTTTGATAAGGGCAGTTACCCGAAATTTTCTTGCCGTAATATTTTCATACCGGCTGTCTGTTATTACGGCATTCCAAAAGTTCAGACTGTTTTTAAACGCGCCGGAACTTTTAAACGTTATTACGGAAGAGAGAATAATTAAAACTGCCGTCATTATTGCGGCGGTTTTGTTCTTTTTATTTTCCAGATAAGGCTCTAAAAACGAAAACAATAAAACCGTTACGGCAAATAAAGGCAAATACATTCTGTTTCCCTGAAACCACAATCTTTCGCTTACAATATTTGTTCCTGTGAAAATTAACGGCAATGCCAGAAAAAAAGAGTTTCTTATTCTTTGGATTTTATCTTTTTTGTAAAAAGCGAAAAAAATTGTGATCAGGAAAGCCGCGGCACCAAGCAGATATACGCCTAAAGTTACGTTTAAACCGAACGGAGTGCGCAAAAATATAAGAGAAGCGTAATAATCAAAAAACATGGCTATATTATCGCTGCTAAGATTTATCATTCCCGGCGAAAAAGAGTTTCCACTGACCGCCGATTTGCGCATAAATATGAAAAATACAATCAATAATGCCCACAATGCCAATACGCGCGGATTGAGAGTTTTTTTCAAATCCGCGGCATTTGCAAAACAATAAAATGCAAAAATAAACGGGATTATTATCCCCGATTCTTTCGTAAAAAAACATATCACGGTAAAGACGGCGCTTACGGCAAAAAGATAGAAATGATGTTTTTTCGCATATTCAATAAAAAAAATTAAAGCTGCCAGAAAGTTTATGAGAAACAATGAATCGTTTCTTCCAGGAATCCATGCTGCCGTATATATCGTAATGGGATGCATCGCGAAAAAAATGGCCGCAAAAAACGATATTTTGGTGCCGAACATATATCTTCGCAAAAAAATAAATACAAAAACCGCGCAAATACAATGAAGCAGTATATTTACAAAATGGGCAAATTTTTCGGATTGCCCCGCTATTTGATGACTTATGGCAAATGAAAGCGCCAGTACGGGTCTGTAATAAGCGGTGTTATACATATTGTACATGCAGTTTGTTTTAAAGGCATTAATAAAAATTGATCCTTTATCATAAGCAGGCGCGCATGTATTAATGAAATTGTTGTCGTCTAAATCGGTAAGTTCAAAATTAAGTGTTTTAAAATAACAGAAAAAAGCCGCCAAAAATACGCAGATTCCTGATAAAATAATTTTTTTAAAATTCGGCTGCGCAGGTAAAATTTTAGGTTTTGCTTGGTTAACGATTTTCTTTTTCATTTGAAGAATATAATATAAAATATATCCCGAAAAAACAATTTCCCTGTGCTTTTATGAATAAATATTGTAAAATTAGACGGATAACAAAAAGAGTGAAGATTAAAGTGTTTTCGTGAAGCGAAAACCTATTAATTTAGATTTCGGCATTGCCGCCCGATTAAAGCATTCGGGTGCAGGCTGCTGTGGAATTATATCCACTCTTCAATTTCCGCTCTGCCGTTAAAAGAAGATGTTATAATAAAAAGACATAAGGTGAGAAGTTGGGATGTTGGGAAGATGAGTAAAGACAAGGACAACGACAAAGAGAAACGACCGCAGCTCCTCCAAACTTCGCATCTTCCAAAAAGGAGATATTATGGCTGAAAAGAAAAAAAATAGCAGCACAGTAAAAGTGGTGCTTATTGCAGTCGCTTTGATTGCCGTATTGTTTTTAGTTCAAATCGGCTCATGTGTTTACAGGATAGTCAAAAATATGCCGATCGATGAAATAAAAGCAGCTCAGGCCACTGATGCCGAAATAAACGAGTATCGTATGTTTCTGGAAAATAATATAGAGCTGGCGATGCAGGAAACGGAAAAATATGAAGATATTGTTCCTAGGGAAATCAGGCATATGGAATTTGAAAGTTATGCTGAAGCCAGTAAAACGTATTATGATCTGTACGAAGAACGGGATACAATGGATGAAGAAAGTGAAAAACTCGCAGAAGCATATTTGGCTTACGGGAAATATTATGCGGCCTTGGCTGCGAAAGCGGAGTTTGATGAAGTTATGAAGATCCCTAAACTTTCAAAGATATTTATAAAAGTATTGATGGACAAGAATGACAATTATAAAGATTTTACAGAAGCTGAAAATGACGAGTTAAGCGAATAATTTTATTTTAAAGTTTTGCGCTTTTCGTAAGTTTCCTGCGTAAGCTGCAGTTTCTGCATAAGTTCGGTTATAAAAGCGTTTGTTTTTTCAAGCGAATTGTTAAATTTTTGCAAAGTTTTTTCATAATAAAATTTTGCCGCTTCTTCATTATTTAAAAATTTGCCGCATATAAACAAGTTTGCATATGTTTCCTCGTCGGCGAGCATGGGGTTTTTCGCCAACGCTTCAAAGTAACTTCCGGCTTTTTCATAATCTCCGACAATAAGATAGTAATTTGCGAGATTGTATACGGTCGACATATCAACTTTTTCCGAACCGGCCATTGCTTTTTCTATCGCAGGCAAAGCTTTGTCCGGATATCCGAATTTCAGCAAAGCGTCGGCATAAAGATTTTGTATGACGATTGAAGGATTTTTTGAATCGCTATATACTGCTGACCAGAAAAGCATTCCGTTTTTAAAAAGCTCCGATTTTGCCGACGTAATAACCGCGCACAATAAAAGTAAAATGGCAGGCAAAGCCAATATTTGTTTTCTGTATTTTTTGTTATTTGTATAAAATACGTCAAAACATATAAAGCATACTGCCAGTATAGCAAATAAAGGCAGATACATTCTGTTTCCCTGATACCATATCCTTCCTCCGGGCATTGTCGCAGCTATTAACAAAAAAGGCAGTATAAAATAAAAAAACATCTTTAATTTATCTTTACCGCAGCAAAAAGCGATATAAAAAATGAATGCTATGGCTATACTTCCAAGAATGAATGATTTTGCGGCAATGTTTATGCCGAACGGCACCGTTAAAAAAATCATTGACGCGTAATATTCAAAAAACATTGAAATGTTTGAAGGATAAAAACATTTTAACGCGTATTGAATAAAAGACATATTTGGCACGGCATTTTTTTGAATAATTATGAAAAAAGATATTTGGATGACCCAGACTATAGATATATAGATAAAAAACCGGAAAAATTTTTTATCCTTTTCTTTATGCGTCAGTAAATATAAAATAAAAATTACGGGCATAACTATGGCGGATTCTTTCGTGAATAAAAGGAACGCGAAAAAAATAAAATGCAGAATTATAAAAATAAGTTTTTTCTTATTAAGATATTCTATGAAAAAAATCAGCGACAGCAGAAGAAATATAAGAAAAAGCGAGTCGTTTCTTCCGGGGATCCATGTTACCGTGTACAAATTTGCCGGATGAACCGCGAAAAAAAGAGCTGCGATGAAAGCTGCTGTTTCGCTCATTAAATACCTTTTGAAAAAGAAAAAAACTATAAAGCATGACAAAATATGCAGGAGAATATTCGTTAAATGCGCGAAATGAGGCGAAGTGCCTGCAAGCTTATGTTCAAGCGCAAAAGACAGTGTCAATAAAGGTCTGTAGTATACGGTGTGACCGCCGAATAAAACATTATTTGTAAAAATATTTTTCAGTTGAGTTTTTGAAGAGTATGAAACCGCATTGCCATGAATTAGCGATATATCGTCGAGGCCAGTGATATCGTGGCCGATGGTTTTGCCGTAAACTAAAAAAACGGCAAAAAATAAAAATATATAAGGCAGATATTTTAAAATAATTTGTTTTATGTCGGTAAAAGGATTAAGAATTTCTCTTTTCATGATTTGAGTATTATATATTAAAAGCCGGAAGAATGCCATAGCGTGGCTGGTGCTCATAGAGGAATAGATGTATGGCAACGGTAAGAGAACGGCGTATGCGTCTGCCTCTGCCGTTGAAGATGTTTTTTTAATATAGTAAAATTATTAAAAAATGAAAAATAAAAGGAGCAAAAAGGGTGAACGTTTCAAAGAAAATTATTGTAAATCATTTGATAAGCGGAGAGATGAAAATCGGCGAAGAAATAGGTCTGAAGATAGACCAGACTCTAACGCAGGACGCTACGGGCACTATGGCGTATTTGCAGTTTGAAGCCATGGGCGTTTCTAAGGTAAAAACAGAGCTTTCCGTAAGTTATATTGACCATAATACGCTGCAGTCCGGTTTTGAAAATGCCGACGACCATAAATTTTTGCAGACCATAGCCGCAAAGTACGGGATAGTTTTTTCTCCCGCGGGAAACGGCATATGCCATCAGGTGCATTTGGAGCGTTTTGGCGTTCCGGGAAAAACTTTGATAGGGTCGGATTCTCATACTCCGACGGGCGGTGGTATCGGTATGCTTGCTTTTGGCGCGGGCGGGCTTGACGTTGCCTGCGCTATGGCAGGCCAGCCTTTTTATATAACAATGCCTAAAATCATAAAAGTTGATCTTAAAGGAAAACTGAGAGATTGGGTTAGCGCTAAAGATATAATTTTGGAACTTTTAAGGATCGAAAGCGTCAAAGGCGGAAGAAGTAAAATATACGAATTTGCCGGCGAAGGCGTACGGACTTTGTCTGTTCCGGAAAGAGCGACTATAACAAATATGGGTACGGAACTTGGCGCGACTACAAGTGTATTTCCTTCTGACGAAATAACAAAAGATTTTCTTGAGCGTCAAGGACGCGCAGACGCGTGGACTGAAATACTTCCGGATGCGGACTCAGAGTATGACGGTGAAATAATTATAGATTTATCTGAGCTTGAACCGCTGATCGCGCAGCCTCATATGCCGGATAATGTCGTTAAAGTTAAAGATATTGAGGGAATAAAAGTTGATCAGGTGGGCATAGGTTCGTGCACGAATTCTTCGCTTGCGGATATGCTTTTGACTGCGGAAACATTAAAAGGAAAGAAAATAAATCAAGGCGTAAGTTTTGTAGTGTCGCCGGGGTCAAGACAGGTCATTGCAATGCTTTCGCAGTCCGACGCTTTATTTAATATTATAGAAAGCGGCGCAAGAGTTTTAGAAAGCGCCTGCGGTCCGTGCATAGGCATGGGGCAAGCGCCTAAAAGCGGCGCAGTATCGCTTAGAACTTTTAACAGAAATTTTGAAGGCAGAAGCGGTACAAAAGACGCGCAGGTTTATTTGTGTTCTCCTGAAGTTGCGCTTGCCGCGGCATTGACGGGAAAAATTACAGACCCGTCAAAATATTTCGGCAAAAAACCGCAGATAAAAATGCCGGAAAAATTTTTAATTGACGACGCGCAGTTTCAAACGCCTCCGGCGGACGGTTCAAAAGTTGAAGTTGTGCGGGGGCCGAATATTAAGCCTTTACCGGACTTTTCGCAAATGGGAGCCGATATTTACGGGAAAGTCGCTTTGTATGTCGGAGATAATATTTCAACGGACCATATTTTGCCCGCAGGCGCGAAAATTTTGCCGCTTAGATCTAATTTGCCGGCAATATCGGAATATACTTTTAATGCCGTAGATAAAGAGTTTGTAGCAAGGGCAAAAGACATTAAACGCAGATACGACGGAAAAAAATTCAAACTTGAAGGGATGATAGTCGGCGGAGAGAATTACGGGCAGGGTTCGTCAAGAGAACATGCGGCTCTTGCGCCCGGATATCTGGGCATAAAAGTGGTTCTGGCCAAGTCTTTTGCAAGAATTCATTTAGCGAATTTAATAAATTTCGGCATTATTCCGCTGACTTTCGGCAATCCGCAGGATTATGACAGTACAGCGCTTAATCAAGAAATACATTTTGAAAACATCAAGAAAACAATAAAAGACGGAGATCGGCTTTTTGCCATAGCTGACGGCAAAAAAATAAAAATAAATTACGATTTCACCCAAAGGCAGAAAGAGATACTTTTTGCCGGAGGACTTTTGAATTGGATCAAGCGGAACGCTTGATCCAATTCAGTGTGGAGTTTGGAGGGTGGAGAGTGGAGTTAAAAGACAGAGGATGAGAAGATGGGATGTTGGGAAGGTGAGTAAAGACGAAAAAGGCAGAAGATGAGAAGGTGGGATGTTGGGAAGATGGGCAAGGACAAAGACAACAACAAAGAAGAAACGACCACAGCTCCTCTCAACTTCTTCGCTTCCCACCCTCTCATCTTCCAAAAAAGGGAGTAAATATGAAAAACAAATCATTATCAAACACATTCAAAAACATAATTGAAAGCAGTGGCTTTGTCTGTCTTTCTACGGTCAATGCCAAAGGCATTCCGGAAACGCGTGCTATGCTTAATTTGAGAAATCCGGACATGTTTCCAAAACTTCGGAAACTTTATGACGACGATTTTACTTTTTATTTTACAACAAATACTTCTTCGCAAAAAATGAAACAGATTTTATTAAACAAAAAAGCGTCGGTTTATTTTGTAAAAGAAAACAATTTCGGCGGACTTCTTTTTACGGGAAAAATTGAAATTGTCAAAGATAATAAAATGAAACGAAGCTTCTGGCAGGACTGCTGGACAATGTATTATAAAGGCGGAGTTGAAGATCCTGACTATACGCTTTTGAAATTTAAAGCGGAACAATATAAATATTACAACGGACAATTCGAAGTCGTTTCGGGGAAAATATAAAAAAAGAGTGAAGAGTTGAAGGGTCTGGGGGACGGAGGAATTGACCATGTTGTTTGTGGTAAATTGCTCCGTCCCACTGACACGCCAGCACAGCAGAGAGATAATAGGGAAAAGAGTGAAGAGTGGAGAGTGAAAAGTGAAGATATTGTGTTTCGGCTTTGCCGAAACCTAATTGGGTGTCTCTAAAAACCCAATTTTGTCATACCCGTGAAAACGGGTATCCATGTTGCTTTTAAATGTATCCGACGATAACGACAAAAATGGATTCCCGTTTTCACGGGAATGACACCACCTTAGATAGGTTTTTAGAGAGACCTAATTATATGTTTTTGC
>JGI24702J35022_10000061_pt1 | contig 46184 bp, 37 predicted proteins | sample TergutTh196P4_FD_35022 | JGI IMG/M metagenome (IMG submission 35022) | reverse complement strand
TGGTGCTGCCGTTGCCACCAAGCCACTGGCCGCTGGTGTTCCTGTTCATCAGCCAACCCGGGCTGCTGACGCTGCCTGCATTGGTTGGGTTAAATAGGTTCCTATAGTACTTGGCGCGGTTCTCGAAGTAGAGATATTCGTCGTTGTATGACCGCGCGAGCTCTGTGTTACCTGCCGCGATAGCCTCGTCCCTCAAGCCTTTGGCCATCTTAGCCGTGCCGGCGTCATTGACAAAGCCTTCGATCGCCCATGAAGCGTCGAGCTGACCGCCACCGCCGGCTGCCGGAGCCGCGCCCCAAGGCGTGTATCCATAGAATATGGATGTCTGAATGCCGAAGCGCCCGCCCTGTGTGCCACTCGTCGGCCCGTATGCCGTGGATGACTTGAGCGAAGCGTCGTATCCGACCTTGTAATTATAATTCACGTTGCGCGCGTAAAGCTCGGTGGCAATTACGTCAGAGCTGGTCATGACCATCAGGTTCTGGCCTGCTGGCTTAATCCAGCGCGGTATACCGAAGCTGCCCCTGCTGTCCTGATCGGTGAAGTGGCTGACTATGCCGTCGAAGAGCTTACCGACGTCGGAGGGTCTGAAGAATATCAGAGCCGTCCATTTTGAACGGAACGTATCCCAAAAGCCTTCGTTATACGCCAGATAGCCGTCCCTTATAACGAGGTTCGAGGTTGATCCCCTGTATGGGCTGACATACTGCCATCTGGGGTTGGCGCGCGCTTCCGCGATCGTGCCTGTCTGCGTATTTTCGTGCAGGATCGTTGGGTACATGCAGGTGCGAGCGTATTTCGAGTAAAAGTCCACAAGATCCCAATAGTTTGCGGTGGGGTCGTTTATCGCGGTGGACGCGAACACTTTGTTCCAAATGGTTTTGGATTTCGCCATTACCGCGTCAAACCATTCGTTATCGTCGATTTCCAGTTGCAGGTTTTTCTGAGCCTGGGACGTACTCATAAACGAAGTAGCAACTTTCAGCTCGATTATCGTCTCGCCGTTCGGTCCGGTTGGGTTAGCCGCAAAGTTTGCCACCAAGCCTGAAGTGCTGGTCGTGGCGCTCGACGGCGTAGCGTTGAAGATTCCGTAAATTTGCATATTTTTCAGACCGTAGCTGTTTGTGCCGTCTCTGCCTGTAAATGTGTTTCCAGTCCGTGTTGGCGTAGTGCCGAATCCGCCGATCTGTACACTCCTGTTGGTTGAGCCAGCAGGGAACGTGAAGCGAAACACTGCCGAATGTTCCATAGGAGTAAGTTCAAATGTGACGCCCGGATTGACAGCGTCGTCGTCGTTGAACTTGACGCTGTAGTGGTATGGGTGGGCGATCTCATTGTCCTTGTGGAAACTGCTGGCGCTGGTTCTTTGCGTGGTGCTGGTCGCGTCCGGCCTGAATGTCATGGAGCCTGTCTCGCTGAACCAGCGGCTCGCAATATGGCTGCTCCTTATGTAGTTGATCGAGCGTCCCTGCGAGTTGTACGGGCTTGTTGTGCTTGAGCTAGTAGTACACGGAACCCAGTAGTTAAACGGGTTCGGAGTGCCGACCAGCGGAGAGCAGGCGCCGTTGCCAAAGTCGCCGACGCGTGTTCCGAAACGGACGTCAGCGAAGTCGGCCAGTTCGACGCTGGGTATGAGCGTTGTGTCGTCGCGCCTGAAAATCTTAAGGTCGTCATACGCAGCTCTGACCACGATGTTTCTGGGAGAATCCGGCTTTTCGAAGCCAATGATGATTTCTTCGATCACCTTGCCGGCAGCTACCGCGCCAATATTGCTCTCCACATAGTTCCAACTGTTTACATGGTAGACTCTTGCTCCGCCCTGGCCGATAGGCGTCATGTCGAAACCGAAATAATCCTTGGCGCCAAGGTCCTTAAGGCGTGTGCCATCGGTGAATTTCAAGTCGATCGCCTGGTGGCAAGAGGTGAGCTTAAAGTCATAGCTTGAACTTGAGTTTCCGTCTTGCGGGTTTATAACATAAGAAAGCCTGGTGTCTGGGTAAACTTGGATATTAAGGTCTTTGCGGACTGTTGTGTAGCTTTTCGCGCTGACAGTGCCTGTACCTGTACCGGTCGTAGTGCCGTTGACGGTGAGCACGTGTGGGCCGTTCCAAGGGGCTGCCGTACCGTCACGCATCGCGCCCGGATTTTCAGTGATCGACGGGTACAGATAATTTACTGTTCCCGCAAAGCCCGTTACGTCATAGCTGGACACAAGGCCAATGTAGGAAAACTGCATAGTCGTGCCGCTTGTACTCAGAGCAGTACCGGCAGCGCTATTGCCCCTGCGGGTTATTGCGAGTCTATAGTACCTGAAACCCGATTCGGGATAAACCGCTGTATCGGTTGTAAAGTCGAAGATCCTCAGTTGGTAGTTGGAACTCCAGCCGGATCCTTGCGCGCCGGGCGAGCTTATGACAGTCCACGGACCGGAGGCGCTGTTGCTGCCCTCGATTGTCCAGGTGTGCAGCACCCGCGCGGTTATATAGGTCACGTCGTCGTTCGCGCCCCGGATGGCGTAGGCCTTCGTATGGATTTGGGAGCCCGCGTCAAGAATGAACCATGCGTTGCTTAGCGTTGTGCTTGTGTTGCACCACTTTGAGCTCTGGTTGTCAGTGACGATTTGGTTTGCGCCTTCGGTTCCGGTAAGCGTCGTGCCGGCTGAATTAAGAGAGCTGAAAGCTCTGTGCGTGACGTTGGTATAGGACTGCTGGCCGGTACCGGTCGTGTTTTGCGTATCTGCGGCGATGTTGTCGGTAAACGAATACCCAACCGGCAGGTCGGAGAAGTTCCAGAAGTACTCGTCCACAGGGTCTGCGGCGGCAACGGGCAGTATAAGCCCGCTTGCGAGCGCAAACGAGAGGATCATAGATAGTGCGAGCAAAAAGGTTAATTTGCGTTTCATTGATTTCCCTCCATTAAATATTGTATTGATTTTCTGTTGTTTTGACAAACAACAACCGGATCGGTACTAGAACCCGATCAAATAGATTTTCAGCTTACTAATTTTATATTCGCGAGAACACGTCCCCCCGGAAACAGTTGCTGGAAGCGACTGTTATCACATGTACTCGAAAACAACGTACCACAAACTGCGTCCGCAATAAAAAGTTTTGCGAAAGGACTCAGGAGTCAGAATACTTTAATTTCTTTATTCGTTGCTTTACTTTGCCATATTATAATCTACTCCCACAATGAAAGTCAATATGCCACAAAGGATTTGCTGTTAAGACTTGTGGTTGACATAAAGACGTAAAATGTTTAAAATAACGTATATAGAAAAGGGGTGTAAATATTATGGTTTATATGTTACTTGGTGAAGGTTTCGAGGAAATTGAGGCCGTCGCGCCGCTTGATATATTGCGTCGTGCAGACATCGAAGCGGCTACCGTATCCATTACGGCTGACGCCATGGTTTGTGGCGGGCACGGGCTTACTGTCAAGGCGGATATGACGCTCGAACAGGTCGATTTTGAATCTCTGGAAATGTTGGTACTCCCAGGCGGCGGGGGAGGAGTCGCTTCAATTGCCGGTTCCACGGGCGCAATGGAACTGATACGCCGAGTATTGGACTCCGGCAAAATGATTGGGGCTATATGCGCGGCGCCTTCACTGCTGGCTAAGCTGGGCATTATCGACGGCAGGAAGGTTACATGTTACCCTACAGTGTCCGATAAGGTCGAGGCTGCCGGCGGGATTGTCCAACGGGGAGTTCCGGTCGTTGCGGACGGAAATTTTATCACTGGGCAAGCTGCTGGATCCGCTATTGAATTCGGTCTTGCGCTTGTCACAAAGCTGCGCTGCAGAGACGCGTCAGAAGAAGTGCGCCAAGAGATCATATGTTGAGGATATGAAGCGTTGATGTTCAGTGGGTATCTAAAAACACAGGTTGGTTACAGACAACGCACTGGTACTGCGGTGAAAACTTGTAAAATTGTACAAACTTGTGTGCGGAGCCTGTAACCATTGCGAGTTTTTGGATACCCACTGAACAGTTACTATGAAGCGGTTACTAAGCTAGCGGAGACTTGTTTTTTCTTGCGTAGCGCGCGTACATGTAGTATAATCGTCGCAATTAGCTAATATCGGCTTGGGAGATGGAGTGGGAGAGGGAGATGCAGTATGCCATAACGTTTCTTGAAGGCATTATAGCCTTCGTGTCTCCGTGTTTTTTACCTATGCTGCCGGTATACCTGTCCTATTTTGCGGGCGGGGTAGGGCAAGACGCAAAAATCGCGGTGCGGCGGGCATTGGGCTTTATTTTAGGGTTTACAGCGGTTTTTGTGGCTCTTGGAGCGATTTCTGGTTTAGTGGGCGGCCTGTTGCGTCGGTATAGCTTGATTGTGAATATAGTCACAGGCGCGATTGTTGTGCTATTTGGACTCAACTACATTGGCGTATTCGACATCCGTTTTCTCAACAAAACCGGTACCGGTGAAGCCGGAAAGGTCACAGGCTTTTTTTCCGCCATGCTTTTTGGATTGGTGTTTTCGATAAGTTGGACTCCGTGCGTAGGCATGTTTCTCGGCTCGGCACTAATGCTAGCGTCACAGCAGGGAACTGCGATCAAGGGAATTTTACTCTTACTATGCTTTTCGATCGGCTTAGGCCTGCCTTTCATGCTAAGCGCTATGCTTATCGAACGATTGAAGTCGGCGCTTGATTGGATAAAAAAGCGGTATAAAACAATCAATCTCATTTCCGGTTTGTTCTTGGTTGCCATGGGGATATTGATGATGACCGGGATGCTATATAGGTTTTTTGATTTTATGACAAGTCAGGTGAACTAATGAAAATAAAAATTATTATATTTGCGATTTTACTTATTGCAGTCGTTGTGGGCGCTACTGTATTATATAATGTATTGAGGGATAGAGCTGAGCTTGATCAATCGCAGTTGTTGCAGTCCATGGGGCAGCAAGTCGCGATTACAGGCGATCCGCTGTCGAAAGAACAGCAGGTTGGCGGGACGCAAACACAAACAGACGTCAAGGGCGACAACACGGCAACATCGCTGCCGGATGGAGGGGCAATTGAGGATGAAAGCCAAGCGACGAGCGACGAGACTGATGGCGCGAACACGCAGAAAGATGAGCATGATGATAATGTTCTGATAGCCCCTGACTTTACAGTACAAGACACAGAAGGAAATGACGTAAAATTATCAGATATGCGCGGCAAACCCGTGGTTTTGAATTTTTGGGCAAGCTGGTGCCCGCCATGCAAAGCCGAACTGCCGGACTTCGACAAGGTTTTCGGCGAACTGGGCGAAGACGTGCAGTTTATGATGGTGTGTATCGCTGATGGAAACCGCGAAACAGTCGCGACAGGCACGAATTATATCGAAGAGGGCGGATTTACGTTCCCCGTATTTTTCGATACATCAATGGAAGCATCGACAATATACGATATCAGATCGATACCGACGACATATTTTGTCGACGCGGATGGGGTCCTGATAACACGCGCGCAAGGCGCTATTAATGAAGAAATCCTGCGCGTGGGCATAGAAATGATCGGATGACGTTATTACATAGTCAGATATCAACAATATAAGATCAATTGATAAATTAATTTAGAAAGGATGAAGACATATATGACACAACGCAGAATCGTTATCATTGGGGCAGCCGGGAGGGACTTCCACAACTTCAACGTTTTTTTCAGGAACGATCCCGCCTACAAAGTCGTAGCTTTCACAGCAGCGCAAATCCCAGATATCGCTGGGCGCAAATACCCGGCCTCGCTCGCGGGGGACCTGTACCCTGAAGGCATACCTATCAACGCTCAGGATGAGCTGGAGCGCCTGATCAAAGAACTCGACGTCGACGCCTGTGTGTTTTCGTACAGCGACGTCCCGTATCCGTTTGTCATGGGCCTTGGCGCAAAGGTACACGCCGCCGGCGCGGACTTTAATATGTTGGGGCCTAAAAATACGATGCTAAAAAGCACGAAACCCGTCGTAGCTGTAGGGGCTGTGCGTACAGGCTGCGGAAAGAGCCAGACTTCGCGCCGCGTTGCCGAAATCCTGATGGCTCACGGCTTGAAAGTCATAGCGGTTCGGCACCCCATGCCGTACGGAGACCTTGAAGCGCAGAAGGTACAACGCTTCGCAACGATCGAAGACCTCTCGAAACATAATTGCACGATCGAAGAGATGGAGGAATACGAGCCGCACATCGCGCGTGGGAACGTGATCTACGCCGGCGTGGACTATGAAGCCATATTGAGGGCGGCGGAGAATGACCCTTCTGGCTGCGACGTGATACTGTGGGACGGTGGAAACAACGATTTTCCATTCTACCAGCCTGACCTGATGATAACCGTCGTCGATCCGCACAGGCCCGGGAACGAGCTTTCATACTACCCGGGAGAAGTTACGCTGCGTTTAGCTGACGTAGTTGTGATCAACAAAATCGACAGCGCCGATTTTGAAAATATTCAGACAGTCAGAAAGAACATTGGGCTTGTTAACCCGCAAGCAGTAATTATTGACGCCGCGTCTACAATTAGCGTTGAAAAACCCGAACTTATCAAGGGGAAACGCGTTTTGGCCATCGAGGATGGACCGACACTGACGCACGGTAATATGAAAATCGGGGCTGGGATCGTTGCGGCAAAACGCTTTGGCGCGGCTGAAATAGTCGATCCGCGCTCCTACGCTGTAGGCAAACTGGCGAATACCTACCGTATATACCCTGACATAGGCGCATTGCTACCCGCTATGGGTTATGGCGACGAGCAACTGCGAGATTTATCAGCGACGATCGACGCGACGGATTGCGACAGCGTGGTCATAGCGACACCGATCGATTTGGGGCGTGTGATCAAGATCACAAAGCCGAACACCCGCGTTGAGTACGACCTCCAGGAGATCGGAAAGCCCGACCTGGAAGACGTGTTGAAAGGGTTTATAGAGAAATTAACCTGAGAGGAAGCATTCCCATGCCCGAAATGAAACTCATACTTCCCGGATCGGAGACAGTCACGCTTTCTGGGCAGACGATTGATAAACTCATTCGAGCTGGAGACGGGGACGCTACGCTTCTGTATCTTTATCTACTCAAATCGCGCGGACAGTGTACAACGGCGCAATCCGCCGCAGCGCTAAGGAAAACCTCCGGCGAGATAGCAACAGCGATGGCGGCGCTATCTCGCATGGGCTTGGTCATATTTGAGGATGGCTTTGAGTCGCCCGGACAGGGGCAATCTGTGGAAGTCACGCCGGAAGTCGGGGCGGAAGTCGCGATGAGACCGCCGATGGGCGAGCCGCGCCAATATACGATTTTGGAAATCGAACGCGAAATTGAAAATGGCTCGGAATTTCATGCTCTTGTCCAGGAAGCGCAAAACAGCCTTGGCAAGATACTATCCCCGGACGAATTGCTTAGGCTTTTTGGAATGTATGACTCCCTTAGGTTGCCTCCGGAGGTAATATTGCAATTGATAACGCATTGCATAAACGAAAGCCGCGGACGCGGGGGCGGGCGTATGCCATCTATGCGGTATATAGAAAAAGCAGCTTATACATGGGAACGCGAAGGAATTTTCTCGCTCGACAGGGCGGAGGAGTACCTAAAGAACCTCGCGGCGAGGAAAAGCGCTCGCGGGGAAATAAAAGAGGTTTTGCAGATAAGTGGCCGCGAGTTTTCAGAGTCCGAAAAACGTTATGTGGACGAATGGATAGATATGGGCTTCGACCCTGGTGCTATCTATATAGCTTACGATAGAACGGTACTCAATACTGGGAAGCTGGTATGGGGCTATATGGATTCGATCATAAAAAGTTGGCATGGCAAAAAATTGCACACACATAAAGAAATAGTGGAGAAAGAGAAAATAGGAGGCAGAAACGGCGCTCCTAAAGATTCGAAATCACGGGAACAAAGATTTGGCCCGCCAAACCGGGAAGAAATCGAGCGAATGGAGCGTCTGCTAAAGAGAATAAAAGAAGCCTAGTCCCAGCGCTGGCGAGGAGGGGGAGAGCATGGCTACGGACGGAAGGATACTAGCCAAGGCAAAGGACACGCTTGAAGAAAAGCGAAGGCGCAATAGCGAACGCTTTGAGTATCGGTTGCAACAGGCATACGCGAGGGTGCCGCGAATCCGCGCTATTGATGCGGAGATCAGGGAAACGATGACTGATCTTGTCGCCGTCGCCCTGGGCGCGGCGCATGTCCAGCATGTCGAGGACATTCGATTGAAAAACCTGGATTTGCAGGAGCAGCGGCGAAGCGAACTCGTTCGAGCCGGCTTTCCCGGCGATTACCTCGACGATGAATATATGTGCCAATACTGCAATGACACTGGATTTATTAAAACTGAGATGTGCGTGTGCCTAATAGAGCTATATAAAAAAGAGCAACGGGAATCGCTAAGTAGCCTGTTTAAACTGGGATGCGAGACATTTGACAGCTTTAAACTGTCATACTATGGCGACGCCCCAGCACCGGACACAGGCATATCCCCACGCCGGAGTATGGAAAAAATATTTGAAATCTGTGTGGAATACGCTCGCAATTTCGGGGAGAAATCAACGAACCTGTTTTTTGTTGGCCCGACCGGGCTTGGGAAAACTTTCCTATCGGCGTGCATCGCCCGGGTCGTCGCGGACAGCGGACATTCTGTCGTTTATGACGTGGCATCGTCAATATTCTCAAAATTTGAGGACGCCAAGTTCTTGCGGACATCAAACCCCGAAGAAGCGCGAGCCGATGTGAGACGCTGCCTCGAATGCGACTTTCTTATACTCGACGACCTTGGCACGGAAATGACGACCTCGTTCACGGTCAGCGCGCTCTTTGAGCTTATTAATACACGGCTAGTTACAGGGAAAAAAATGATCGTCAACTCGAATTTGACGACAGATGAACTGCGTAGACGTTATTCCGAACAGATAATGTCGCGCCTTGAAGGGGAATACCAAGTGCTGACATTCCGCGGCGACGATATCCGTAAAAAGCGTAATATTTGAGCGAAGCAAGTTTGATAGTGTTTGATAGCTTTAAGTGGCTTTGCCAGAGATCGTGATTCCGTCGAAACAGCACCAGGGGAGCGACGTAACTCCGTTTTCGCGGCGCTCGACAGAAATCGCTGGGATATTCATAAGGATATCTACAATATTGAAGGAAATCATCGTTTCCGATAACGCGTCGACAATGGCACCGTTTTCAATCAGAAAGCTGTTCTTCGCTACGCCGGACACGTCACCGCTGGAACCGGGAGAACCGCCAGAGAAGCGGTTGAGCAGTACGCCGCGCTCGACGCTTTTTATCATGTCTTCAAGCGGCGTATCACCGGACACAACTTCAATATTCGAGAAAGCCGTATTGTTCGCGCGAGGTTTGCCCGTCTTGAGCGAGCCGTATAGCGACAAAGCGAAAGACGTGAGTTCGCCTTGTCGGATTATATCCGCGTCCCGGCTCTCATATCCATCGGCGGTGACCCGCTCGCCGGCAACAACGCTCGCGTGAAGCGGCGACAAACGCATAGTCAACTTAGAATCGGCGATTTTTTTCCCCAGCGAATCCTTCCAACGGCTTGTACCCTGAACCAGCGCCAAATCAGACAGAAAACAGTCGAGGATAGTGTGCCAGATCATGTCCTCGCAAGCTGGCGTAACGATAACCTTGCCGATGAACTTACCGTCAACCATACGAGTGCTTGAGGATTTGACGGATTCGTCGAGTAGCGTCTTTTGCATTCCAATATCGATAAATGGAACGTCGAGAGAAACAAGATTTGCGCCATAACCGTTAAAAGACGATGATTTTTCCCCATCCTTGGCGGAAAACATCGTGCTAAAAGAATAATACTCCCGATTCTCATCGAAAGTAACGCCATTGCTGTTCATGTATGTTGAATGTGCGGCGTTAAAATCCGACGTCATTCCTTCAAGCACTATATGAGGGTATTCGTCCCGGAGCTGTCTAAGGAACTCATTTGTCCGCGAATACATCGCATCCATATCGGAGCAGCCTAGACTTAGGTCGAAACATTTGTTTTCGATTTTTTCGGCAATGTTCTCGGCGTCGTCCGGCACAGATGAATCAGATAAAGCGATACAGTCGGACACAGCTTGGTCGATGGAATCCTTGTCTAATTTGTTTATAGCAATAACACCCTTCTTGCCCCCGCAAATTGCCTTGAGGGATAGAGAGTCGGTAAAAAGGGTGCGCATCAGCGTAAACTTGTTGGCTTCCACGTTGAGTTCTTCCTTGCGCCCGCAAGCGACTCTACAAGCGGCTTTGTCGGCTCCAGCCTTTTTGAGTTCCTCAAGCGCGTACGCAGCGACGTCTTGCCTTACCATAACACCCATAACGCTAACCAGACCTCCCTGTTTTTTTGAATGACTTTGAACAGTAACGTTGTTTGCGCTCGCCTTACCGTCCCCCAATATTGACTTCGCAACGTATCGCGGGTCCGCCCATTCCGACGGTCATAGGTTGTTTCTTACCGCAAAATCCGCTGCATTCCCAGTGCATATCATCGGAAATCATGTCGACTGTCTTTAGCATCTCGAACGCGACGCCGGAAATCGTAGTCTCGCGGATCGCGTTTCCAAGTTTACCGTTTTTTATCTCATATCCCAAGCCGACTGAGAACATGAACTCACCTGTTGTATCAGCTTCACCGTTACCAGTCTTGACAAGATAATACCCGTCGTCTATGCTTGCGATCATGTCCTCTAGTTTGCTTTTCCCAGGAAGTATCGCCGTATTGCGCATACGTATGAGCGGCTCGTCAGAAAACAGGAACCCCCGCGCGTTTCCTTGTGGTTTAGTGCCAAAATGCCTCGCGGTTTCGCGGGAGTGCATGAAGTTTTTAAGGATGCCGTTTTCGATCAGCGTCACATCTTCCGCGATCACACCCTCGTCGTCGACATAGACGGGCAGGGGACATAGTTTTCCGAGCGCAGTATGCGCGAAGTCGATCATTGTCACCATTTCGCTGGCCACTTGCTTGCCCACATTGTGCATCGCCACCGAGCCGCCAAGCACAATGTCGGCTTCGACCGTGTGGCCCACCGCCTCGTGCGCGAGGATGCCGGCCAGCTCTGGGTGCATCACGCATTTGTGAAGCCCGGCGACGGCGTGTACGCCCTCGCGCTTGCGCATAAGCGATTCATAGAGTTCGTCGAGCTTATCTGTGAGCATCGTCGGGTCGGAAAACAGATCGCTGAAATGACCTAAACCGCCAAATGGCTGGAAAAGCTCAACGGGTATTCCGTCGTCCGTTTCCGCCGTCATGAATATATATACCAGACTACGCGGCTGGTAGAAATGGCTGTCCGCTCCGTCGCTGACGACAAGCAGTTTTTCGATGTCAAGGCAGTTGGCGACAACAATACGGCTGGATAGGTTTTTATACTTCCTAACGATAATGCTGTCAAGGCCGCTTACAAAGTCGATCAGCATGCTCTGGGGGACGTCCGCGTCAGGTTTTATTCTGACTTCGTAGTTTCCAGGATGAGCACCGGGCAAATCAGGCATGCCCTTTTTTGCACGAGAGTTCATGAAAGCAGCGTTGTCGGTTGCTGCGTCAAGCACTTTTCCAACGCCTTCGTCAGAATAATCTGCGCACGAGGCGAACCCGAAAGTGCCGCCATTGTAGACGCGAGCTGATACGCCGCTCACCGAGCTCTGAGCGTTGGTCACCATGTTACCCGCCATTAGTGAGACTTGTTTCGTGGAGTTGACTTGAGCGCGCAGTTCGGTATAGTTTTTAAAGCGATTTTTGTATCCGCTGATAATGTCAGAAAGCATAAAATCTTGTTCCTTTGGGAGATTATTCCATATAATAACACAACATGTAGATAAAATCAACATGTTTGTTTAAATGAAATGTGAATGAACGTAGAGCTGGTTCTTTTGTTGAAATTTTTCTCTTGAAACTATGCCTAGCTTGTTGTATAATCTGATGCCTAGTGGGAAATAGCGCGTCGGCAATCTGATGATACAGTGAGACTGGGTTATGTTTCTGAGAATCTTTTTCGATGTCGCCATAAGTCGCCACTAGACGCCGGGGTGTAGCGCAGTTGGTAGCGCGCCAGCTTTGGGAGCTGGATGCCGGGAGTTCGAGTCTCCCCACTCCGACCATAACAAATCTTAGTATTGAAAAATTGCTATGACAAGCGAAAAAGTCCAGCAATGCTGGGCTTTTTCGTTGTCTGTGAAATTTTTGGACAATCTATTTATCCATTTTAGTTTCTCTGGTCCAGCACGTTAATGTGGCACATTTTCATTACAACCAAGCTGGCTTTGTAATCCTCATCGGTCACGCCCGCTGTACATGACGCATCTACCGTGATTTTTATTTCCGGCAAATATGCTTTTATTATCAGCGCGTTTGATATTACGCATATCGAACTGACCAAACCGACAAGCTCGATCTCATCATAATCGGTGTTTTTTAGATACTCCGCGAGTTCTATGCTTCCAAAGGATGGTTTGTCGATGATTTTGCATCCCTCAACATTTAGCCCCGATGCTATTTGCCAGCCGGGAGTGCCTTCTAAACAGTGTACCACCGGAAGATTTTTGCCCTCCTGCGTTTCGAGATAATTTCTCTCATGGGTATCTCTGGTGAAGATAATATCATTGCCGGATTTTTTATACTCGTCTATTTTCTGCGCGACATTCGGTATGATTGCTTGTGCCGCCGGAGAGCCAATCGCTCCATTGATAAAATCGTTTTGCATGTCGATAACTACTAATACTTTTTTCATAATACAAAGCCTTCTTTCTTTCTTGGTTGCCATTAGCGAGAAGTAAACAAATTTTTAGCGGCCGCGCGTTGCTGCGTATCGGTCATAATCGCAGACACCTCATCTTATCAATTATAATTGCACTTCTCCGTCAATCCCCGCGACAATATTCGCTATCTCATCAGGCGACGGTAGCAGACCGCGCATATCATCCGGCAGGTTGTCGTGATATGAATATGTCGCCACGCCAATGGGCGCGTTTGATTTTCTCAAAGTGTATTCAACCCTTGTGCGCTTCTTGCTTTTGCAGATTATAATTCCGATTGACGGATTTTCGTCTGGCAACTTCACTGTCTCATCAAGTGCGGATAAGTAATATTGTATTTTGCCCGCATACTCCGGCTTGAAGTCGCCAATTTTAAGTTCAATCGCTATAAGACAGCGCAATCGTCTGTGATATAGAAGCAAATCAATATAGCTATCATCGTCATCTACATCAAGGTGATATTGGTCGCGAACAAGAGTAAAATAACCTCCCATTTCATCTAAAAACGCACGGATATTTTTCATTATACCCGCCCCTAGCTCCGCTTCGCTATGTTCAACACCCATTTCGATGAAATCAAAATTGTATTCGTCCTTTACAGCGAGCTTCGCTTGACGCCTATATTTTTCGGGTACGGTTTCGTCAAAGTTGGTTTGATTAGTAAGATATTTTTCATACGCCCGGTTTTCAATGTTGTTAATCAGTACGTCTTTTGTCCAACCGAACCGCTTTGTCATTTTGATATAGAACTCGCGCTCAACAGGGTCTTTGCATTTTTCGATTATTGCGTAATTATGTGACCAACCTATTTCTCCCACTAATGGTGGGAGATTTGATTTTTGCATTTCTCCCACTGACGGTGGGAGATTTGAAGTTTTCGAATAATCAAGATAAAAATTTCTCATTCTCCAAAGATTTGTAGTTGAAAAACCCCTTATACCAGGAAACTCCTTTTGAAGTTCTTTTGATAAGATTTCTACAACGGATTTACCCCATCCCTGTTCGCACTGCTTGCGATTTATTTCTTCTCCAATTTCCCAATATAGTAGCATCAATTCTGAGTTGACCTTTTTCATCGCTACGTACTGACGGCGATAAATAAGGTCTTTTATTTCTCTTATGAATGAGCTATATACAGCTAATCCGTTATCCATTATTTTGTTTCCTTATTTTTAGTTTTAGTTGGCATTGGATGCGTCAACAGCTTCTTTAATTTTGCTTACTTCTTCCCTGTATACACCGTACAGCAATTCGTACCACTCCATGTATATATCACGTTCTTCCCAACTTGGAATAAAGGAATCGCTATTATCTATAAACGAGTTGCCTAACTTTGACAAACCTTCTTCGATTGTTTCAGTGAGGATCTCTATTTTATTACCCATGATCTTGCCACGTTCCTCCATTTCGGAATAATTCTTTGTTTCCTTGAAATACTCCTTGATCAAACACGGTTATACCTTCTTGAATTTAGAATGATAGTATCTTCTGTCAGTTTTGTGTAGGCACTCTCTAACGCTGATATTTTTTCCGCATCCTGTTGTGCTTGTTCTAGCTTTTCCGCATTGCGTTTTCCGCATGAGGAAAAGATTAGCACAGACGTCATGCATATGGTAATTATAATTATTGCTTTTTTCATATCGATCATCTCCTAACTTAGATCATTGGAATATTAAGCTCATGTAACAGATTTTCGCTCGCTCCAGCTTTTCTGTTGCATAAAGTTCGTAATAATTATATCCTGACACAAAGCCTCTAAGCAATACTCGTTCGCTTATACGCATTAAAGCGGTATTGGCGACAACGCTGCTCACTACCAACCGGAAATAGAGGAATTGTCTAAGCTAATGCGCGATTGCTATGGTGAAAACTGGTATTATTTGCCAAAACTCACGCGCCGTCTCCGACGAGACCGTATCCTCCTGATGCTGTGAACAATGTATCCTGGCAACAGTTATAAAGATAACATGAAACAAGCTTTTACAAACAGCTGCCATTACACCTATTACTGTTTTGCTATGAAATCCCAGCCAGGTAGCCATTCCAGCCATGTTTGGTAACCACTACTTATCGGAAACGCTCCGCTGATCACGGGGTAGAACACAACAAAAAGGATAAAGGCGAGCGCGCAAAAACTCACTGCGTACCAAATTTGACGCCGCTCCTGCTGCGTCTTGATGAAATAGGCGACCATTAACGACAAAAACGGCACGCATGGATAATAATGGTAAATATAGCTTGAACGGGAAATAAACGCCCATGGGAATATCTGGACTATCCAGGCGACGAATAAAAACCGCGCCGTTTTATCGTTGTCGGAAATCCAGCGTTTGGCGACCCAAATGAGCGCCAAAAACCCGCTCCACCAAAGTACCGGGTTGCCAAAAGTGTTGATACCACGATATAATCCGCCCTGCTCGTCCAAGCGACTGTAGATGACAAGCGACTCCAAATCCAGCGGCCATGTCCACCAACTGGACATGAAAGCCGTATCTTCCGCAATATATCTGTGGTAGTTGAACATGTCCACTTGCTCTTGGATAATGCCGCCGGGCCAGCGAAGGCCTTGGGCGCGCGCGAAGGGGATATAGCTTATGCAGTAAATAGCCATAGGTACGACAATGAAAAACAAAACGCACCATTTTAGCGTTTTTGAGAAATCCTTTGTGAAGGATTCTTTGTTCTTGGGTTTCGCGTAAAACTCCCGGGAGTCAACCCACGCCATCGCAAATAAAACGCCCAGACCAAGCCCGGCGAATAAGGCGGACCACTTGACAGATATCCCAAGGCCCATAAATACTCCTGATAGAGCCAGATACGTCAGCGATTTCGGCGATAGCCTGTTTTCGGGTTTTGCCCTCATGTATTCGTTCATAAATAAGAACATGCAGACGATAAACGTTACCAGGAACGTGTCTATGTTCGCTACTCGAGACTGGGCTAAATGCATGAAGTCGAAAGTGAAGCCGAACGCGGCAACGAAACCGAGCAGCGGCGATCCGAACATGCGCTTACCAAGCGCATAGATCGGGATGATCATAAGGATGCTCAACAGCGCGCATATGAACCGCCAACCGAGGGGCGTCATCCCAAGTGCGTTTATTCCTAGTGCTATAAGGTTTTTGCCCAAGGGCGGATGCGTCCATTCGATCGGCGTGATGCCATGAATAAACTCATAAGCTGTTACGGCGTATAGCTCTTCATCAAATATAATACTGTTGAAATTGGACGGGTCTTCTTTTGGAACGAGGTGTGGTTCGTCGAATAAAAGCTCTGCGCCGTTTGAGTAGGCGACAGGCTCAATGAATCCCTTATCGCTGAAAAATCCCATTTCAAGTATGGAGACGTTTGTCTCGGTAGGCTCCAGCACAATATACCTTGTTTCGACCCTGAACCAGAATGCCAGCCAAACAAACCTACTCATGTTCATCTCTTCGAGGCTTAATGAGGCAGGTCCCTCGCCGCCCCAAGCGGAAATCCTAAATCCAGTTTCTGGGTTTCCGCCGTTGATGTACGCTACATACTGCAATTGTACAGGACGCCCGAAGTCGATCAAAACTTGCTCGCCGTCCGCGATATACGCTGTGCGCGGGTAGTCCGTGTCGCCTAATTTCAGGAACGCGGCAACGGCGAAAACTGCTACTAATACTCCACACAGTAGTATGTCCTGGGCGCGCGCTTTGATGAATGTCCATACTTGAATTATAATATTCTTCATTATAGTTACCACCCTCTGAACAGTTTCTTTTTTATAGAGAAATTATCAAAAATAATTAACAATTCATTGACATTATAACACAGTTGTGCTTTACTGATAACAATTCTATAAGGAGATAGCGGCTTATGTTTGGAAGCGATCTTATGGCATGGATTCTAATAGCGGCGGTATCCTTATCGCTGGTTCTTTCAGTAATCACGCTGATACTACAGATACTAAGAGGCCGCGCGTCAAAAAACAAGCCCGATAAAAAAGAAAAATCCGGGTTGTATGACAAACCGCCTGTTCCCCCCGTGTGGGAAGCGGGTGGCTATCCTTACCAGGCCCAGGCACCCCAAGCCTGGGTACCTCCCGTCGTCCCAGTTCAGCAGGGAGGGCATACTGAACCGCTGTTCTCAGCTTCGCCACAATCCTTTGCGGCGCCTGGAGACGGCGGTTCAGCGCAAAATAACGGATATCGCGTATACATAAGAGAAATGTCGCCAAACGGCGAACGGAGTTATGAGATCATTGTCAATGGGGAATTCCCTGTCGGCAGGTCTCCATCCAGAGGATTGCAAATCGACAACGCCACGGTATCCGGGTTGCATTGCGTCTTAATCGCCGGACCAGACAACGTATTCGTAAGCAATAGATCAAATTCGAACATCACAATGCTAAACGGCGTGAGGCTGGAAGATACGCGCCCTCTCAAACCGGGGGATTCACTAAGCCTCGGAAAAGTGCAGCTTGTGCTGATCGATATTAGAAAAAATGCCGCGTATTGAAGCAGCGGTTCGATCGCACCCCGGATATATCAGGGAAAACAATGAGGATAACTTCTACATGCGCGGCGTGTACATGCGTGCCGAGGAGCGTAATGTAGGCGGGTTATTCAAGGGTGTATATGAGGACAAACGCCAAATGTACGCGGTTTGCGACGGGATGGGAGGACTCGACCAGGGAGAACTGGCATCGTTACTGGCGGTTTCCAATATGGATAGGCTGTTAGATACCGGATTTCGAGCCATACCTAATGCCCTCAGAAAATACATAGATGAAATAAGTTCAGATCTTCAATATCAATGTAGTGGGGCGCACTCCTCCGGTTGTACGTTAGCGGCTGTGTATCTAGACGGCGCGCTAGCTGTAACAGCCAATTTAGGGGATAGCCGGGTATATTTTAAACGCGGAGCGATACCGCTTGTTCAAGTAACAGAAGACCATTCGCAAGCGGTGTGGTATCTCAAGCAAGGTATTCTTACTCCTCAGGAGGCTGAGACGCACAGATCCCGGAACACGCTTCGCCGTTACGTTGGAGCGCACAGTCAGGAGGGAAGGACGCCGGACATCTCGAAGGCTACGCGTATAAAGCGAGGCGATGTTTTTCTCATATGCAGCGACGGATTATCTAACATGATGAGCGCGTCCGAAATGGACGGGGAAATTTCAAAAGGGCAGGGCTGCGCCGATATCTGCCGAGCGTTGACGGCGCTGGCGCTAAAGCGTGGCGCGGACGACAATATTACGGTTATGACGCTCCGAATATGTTGACTATATTACCCAAATTTAAGGAGGCATCCACCTATGAGTTACGTCCTGACTATCTACCTGAAATCCGGAATGCAGGAGATTTTTCTCCCCAGTGTGCAAAATCGCGCCGTGTCGCTTGGTATCAACAAAGAGATTACCCAACATAATATCGAAGCTGCCCTGTCTTTGGACATCTTCGACGATACATGGAGCATTCGACCAAACGCGGATGTGCTCTTTGACATCCCATATAAGTTGACTGACGGGCTGCGTATCGACGCTAAAATGAAAAAGACCGGAGAGGAAATCGTCATATTCGTAGAAGCGTTGGATCTTGGACGAACGAGGTTCCAGCGATTCCGGGTGGCACCCGGCGTGCCGATAACGCTGGGATCCGACAGGAACAACATGATCCGCTATAACACGCGCAATCTTGTGTCGTCCCGCCACCTGACTATCGAACCGTCGCCTGCGGGGGCGACGCTTGTCGATCACAGCAGCAATGGATCTTTCATCAACGACCGCAGGGTAAATGGCCGCCAGAACCTGAGATTCGGCGACACGATATCAGTGTTTGACCTGAAGGTTATCTGGCTGGACGACTTGTTGGCAGTCAATTTTCCTAAGGACAACCGGGAGGTTGCAGGGCTGGTGGAGTTTACCGCTGCCGACGCGCCTTTCGGAGATGCTGAGCCGCCGTCTGCTGACGAATACTATTCCCGGAGTCCGCGTAGGCGCCCAAGGGTGGACGACGAGCCGGTGGAGATAGACGCGCCGCCGAACGCCGCCAGTGAGCGTCATACCCCCCTGTGGATGGCAATCGGCCCTTCGCTTACAATGATACTGCCAATGGGCATTGGCGTCTTGTTTACCACACTGGCTTCCCAGAATGCCAGTTCCATGTCCGGGCCGTTTATGTATATGGGTATCATCACCTCGGCGGCGGCATCGATCATAGGCGTGTTTTGGGCGCTTGTTAACGCCCGCCAACAGAGAGGACGGGAGCGCGAGCAGGAGGAGCGGCGCCAAAAACGTTTTGGCGAGTATTTGGATCGTATAGAGCGGACGATCTCAGAAAAGCACGCCGTGAATCGCGCGGCTCTGTCGGAGGGTTACCCAAACATAACTGAATGCATGCGTTGGGTGGTTACGCAAGATCGACACTTGTGGGAACGCAATGTAAACCATCCGGATTTCCTTACCGCGCGCCTGGGGGTAGGGACGATTCCCGCGCTCAACCCGATTGAAGTTCCTAAAACACGTTTTTCCCTTGTGGACGACGAGTTGGCTGAACGCCCATACGCTATCCAGAAAAAGTACGAGATGCTTGCCGACGTCCCTATATGCCTTTCCCTTTTAGAACATAAACTCATTGGCGTAATTGGGGAAGACCGGGGCGTCGTTTTAGAAACTGCCCGCATAATTGCTACACAAATTGCCCTGAGTCACTCATACTCCGACGTTAAGATGGTATTCATCGTGCCGCCGGAAGAGGACTGGGAATACGCCAAGTGGCTTCCGCACGTCTGGTCGGACGATAACTCCATCAGGTTCGTAGCCAACGGACCGACGAGCGTCGGCGAAGTGTTATACTATCTGTCGGGCGTCATCCGTGAACGAACTGAAGAGGGTAGGCAAAAAGAGATGAACCTGCCCCATTACGTCGTATTCATCGCCGACCCGGAGCTTGTGGAAAACGAAGCGGCTGTCAAACGCATCATGGCGGCGTCCGAAACCGGAACAGGAACCGGTTCTGAAGCAGGGGCTGGGTCCGGATCAGGATCAGGACCAGAATCCAGGTCCTTGGGATTTACCACACTTTTGTTCTATAACCGCCTAGACCGGTTACCAAACAACTGCACGGTAGTCTTACAGCGCGATAAAGAATACAGTGGATATTACAGCCTTGAAAACGCGTTCCCCGCAATCGACAAAGTGCGTTTTGACGCCGTTCCCGCATTCCAATTGGCTGAAGTAGCCCGCTTGATGTCGGACATCAAAATACGGGAGGCTGAAGGTTCTGGCGCGATCCCGCAGTCGTTAACCTTTTTGGATATGTACAAGACGTCTGACACGCGGGGCATCGATATTTACCGAAACTGGCTGGAAAACCGCACATACGAGAGTATGAAAGCGCTTATTGGAGCGCGCGGCGGCGGTACTCCTGTCTACTTGGACATCCACGAAAAATACCACGGCCCGCACGGGCTGGTAGCCGGTACTACCGGTTCTGGGAAAAGCGAGACGCTGCAGACATATATCCTGTCATTGGCGGTCACATACCACCCCTATGAGGTGTCGTTTATCCTAATCGACTACAAGGGCGGCGGCATGGCTGAAAGCTTCAACGGTTTGACGCATGTAGCAGGCATCATCACGAACCTGGGCGGAAATCAGACAAACCGCGCCCTGGCTTCAATAAGGAGCGAGATCAAGCGCCGCCAGGCGGTATTCAACGAGTATAAAATCAAACACATAGACAGCTACATCGAATTGTTCCGAGCGGACAAGGCAAGCGAACCCATGCCACACCTACTCATAATAGCCGACGAGTTCGCGGAACTGAAAAAGGAACAGCCCGACTTCGTCCGGGAACTGGTCAGCGCATCTCGCGTGGGGCGCAGTCTGGGCGTACACCTGATACTGGCTACGCAAAAGCCTGACGGTGTTGTCGACGAGCAGATATGGTCCAATACAAAATTCCGTATTTGCCTGAGAGTGGCGGAAAAATCCGACAGCATGGGCATGCTCAGACACCCCGAAGCAGCTTATATTACCCAAGCTGGGAGAGGGTTTTTCCAAGTGGGGAACGACGAAATCTACGAGGAATTCCAGTCCGGATGGTCGGGCGCGCGATACGAGCCGGACGTACTGTATTCCGACGAGAAGAGCGGCGAGGTGACAATGATCAACCTCATAGGCCACCCAAGCGTTCTAAGCGTCAAAGCCAAGAAAAAGAGTACAGATTCGGAAGAGAAAGTCATCCAGTTAGATGCTGTAGTGAAATATATACACCAAGTCGCGGAGCAGCGAGGGATAAAACCCATTTCCAACGTGTGGCTCCCGCCGCTGCCAAAGGTGATTTATCTGGAGGATCTTCCATATGCCGAACAGGAAGCAAACGACCTTTCCGTGCCTATCGGTTTGCTTGACGATCCTGTGAGCCAGGAACAGCGGACTGTTTCGCTCAGTTTCACAAAAAGCAACCACGTGCTGGTCGCTTCATCCATTTCCGGCGGCAAAACAACATTTCTCCAAACTGTGCTCTACGGTTTGGTAACTGGGAAAACACCTGACCAAGTGAATATTTACATAGCCGACTACGGTTCGAGGACGCTCGGCGTGTTTTCCGCGTTACCGCATGTGGGAGGCGTGGTGTTCGACGACGATCAGGATCGGTCGGACAAACTTGTAGCCCTCATCATGAAGGAACTGGTTAGACGAAAATTGTACCTCTCCTCGAAGGGCATTGGTACTTTCAGGGAATACGCTAAGCTGTATAACGACCTGCCCGCGATCATAGTCGCGATTGATAATTTGCCCGCCTTTATGGAAAATAACCAGAAACAGGAAGATAACATTCTTCAGCTCGCGCGCGAGGCGGCAAGCTATGGTATATACTTGTTCGTAACATGTACGAATTTTTCGGATGTACGCAGCAGACTACGTCAGAACATACGCTTTGGCATAGGCATACAGTTGCCTGACAAATTCGACTACGACGAAGTGGTGGGCGTACGCGGAGAAATCACGGCCGAGGATGGCTGCCCCGGGCGTGGCCTTATAAAAATGGAAAGCGAAAACCAGAAAGACCCGAGGTCGTTGGAATTCCAGACCGCGCTTTGCTTGAAGGCGGAAGATACCGCGCTGATAAACGCCGCTCTCGCTGAACGGTTCAAACAGATTGCGTCCGAGTGGGAAGGCGAATTGGCGCCGCGTATCCCGCAGGTCCCGGAGGACTTGTCGTACGAATCCTACATTGGATATCCGGAAACGCGGCAAGCGTTGCGCTCCGGACTGCTTCCGCTTGGCTATGATGTGAAAGAGGCGCAGCTGGTCGCGATCCGCCCCGAAGATATGTTCTGCTACATAGTGTCCGGCGGCGCACGTTCCGGCAAGACCAACGCTATGCAGCTTCTTGCGCTGGAATCGGCGATATGTGGCTACGACGTTTGCGTAATAGACACGGGAGGGCAGTTATCTTCCTGGTCCTCGTCGAATGGATTTACCTGCCTTATCACCGCCGACCAAATATACGATTGGTTCTCCGAGACGCTTGTGCCCGAGTTCAAGCGGCGTAACCAGAAAATCCAGGCGGCGGGCGGGCGCAAGTTTAGCGCGCAGGCCCTTTCGGAAGACAAGCAAATGATTATCCTTATCCACGATTTCGGCGGTTTTCTGTCCACAGTATATTCCGACACACGGGATATGTACTCTTTTATGGAGAGCGTGGTAAAAATGGGTAATAACCACAAAATCACTCTGATCGCCGCCATTACGCGAGACGACACAACATCCCATGGGATGAGGCCTGTCTACACGGGTTTCGCGTCATGGAAGGAAGGCGTACATCTCGGCGGGCAGGTGGACAGCCAGCGTATATTCGACTTTGAAATGTCCGCGTCTGAACGGATGAAAAAACACCCCGCAGGGCATGGGCATACCATTATGGGAGGGAAAACCATTGCGGTTGCGATGCCGCTGGTTTGATTCGCAAGAGTATTATACTAGCTATGAGGTACTATCCGAGTTGAGGATGCTATCATGAGAAGTGTTTGTATTATAGCCGCGATAATTATAGTTGCGTTAGTATTCGCGTTTTCCACAGGATGCGTCGCGCAGCGGGCAATGCCGCTTGAGGAGTTGTTGGCTCTTGGAGACCGGTATCTACTCGATCTGGACTATGAGGGGGCGACGGTGTATTTTTCAAGCGTTATCGAAATCGACCCAATGAACCCCCGCGGATATATCGGTTTGGCGCTGGCGTACATCGGGCTAGATAAGCCCGACGACGCGATAGCCGCGCTACGGCAAGGTTTCGGGTTGCTCTCTGACGATAGCGACTTCCTTAACTTGGCAGTTGACGTGTATAAGGAAATTATAATCAAATACCCGGATAACCCCGACGCCTATATTGGGCTGTATGACACGTATATCGCGCTAGGCGACGAGAAATCGGCACAGGATACGATAATCCAAGGGCATACGCGGTTGCCGAATCACGCACAGATGAGGGATATCTTCGATAGATTTGACATTTCTGACAGGTTATTGCGAGATCCGTCGCTGATGCTGGCGCCGACGCCTACGCCTAGCCCAATTCAATCTCCAAGAATATCGCTAATGCCGATAATATCGCCGATCCTGATAATATCGCCGATCCCAACCGTGACGCCAACCCCGGCATTGAGCCCGTCACCGGCGCCGACTCCATCTCCAACTCCCAGACCTTCTCCAACCCCTTCGCCAATGCCTAAACCGTCGCCTACGGAGCCAGAGGTAACGCGAGTGCCTACACCAACACCTACAATCACACTGCCTCCGACTCCAACCCCCACACCTACGCCAACGCCAACGCCTACGCCCACACCAACGCCTACGCCAACACCAATACCAACACCGACGCCCACGCCCACGCCGATTCCGGAGCCGCCAGGTTTCGTCAGGGAACGGCACGGGTACGCGTTTGAAATGACAGAAGGCGATTCGGATTATAGCGTACAGATTCGGGCTGGGGGCGCTGCGCCATTACGTTGGGAACTACAGGCCACAGGAAGATATCCGTTGAGCGCTTTTGTATCCATAGGCAGTTCGACAGGCATCCTGAGTTTCAGCGCCAGAGCACTAGAAGGGAGATACTATTTCACAATATATATAGAAAACGTTTACGGCTCCGCTACGCAGGAATGCGTTTTGACGGTAAAAGAGCGAAAGACGGCGCCCTCGTTTGCTGGTTCCAGTAACAGCTTTACGTTTAGTGTTGGATACGGCGTCAGTTACAGTACTACCATCAGCGTTCCCGGCAGCGCGCCAATTACGTATTCTCTGGAGTCCACATCCAGCCGCATACAACGTTACCCAATGCCGAGCGACATTTCTATCAACGCTAGCTCAGGCGTTCTGACAATAGGGCCAAACAATCCAGCAGGCACTTATCAATTCATTATCAAGGCAACAAACGACGTCGGAAGCGACACAAAGTTGTGTTCTCTGACAGTCGCGCCGCCTTACATACATTAGTTATGATTGAAGATATCACTCTTGCTGTCTGGGACCCCGACTTGCACCGGGGATGCTTGCTGAAAGAACGCCTGGACATGTTTGCCAAGCGAGAAGCAGCGCTTTTTTCTGGAGACTGGGAAGGTACGCCTTGCAACGACGCTTGTTTTCTCTCTTTTGACGTTTGCGGCGAACTGGAAACACGCGTTGCGCGGTCAGCGCGCCAAGCCGGGGAGACGGTCTTCATCTTGTTGGTAGCTGATAGAAACTGCAACCTGACTGCCATGTTCCGTCCCAAGATCCGGCCAAGCGGAGTGTTGTTCCGCCCAGTACAGAGCGTCCATCTGCGTGATATGCTTGGCGAGATTGCAGAGGAAATGGACCGCCTTGCGCGAACCGAGACGGACGACGCGTTTATCTTTAAGTCAGATGGGGCGTCCCGCCGGATACCTTTCCGGGATATTTTATTTTTCGAGGCATGCAACAAAAAAGTTGTGCTCCATACCACCGGACAGGAGATAGGATATTACGACTCCATAGACAATCTGGCTTCCGTACTGCCGCCGAACTTTGTCCGCTGCCACAGGAGCTTTTTGGTAAACGTGCGCAAAATCGAGGAATTGCGCGGGGCCGATATGGTACTCAAGCTGGTCGGTGGCGTTTGCATACCATTCTCGCGCTCCCAGCGGAGCGCGGTAGAGAAACAATTGACAATTAACAGTTAACAATTAACAATTTATGGTTGATGGTTTGGGGAGTAAGCCGCTTGCTATGGAAATTTCATTCATTTTGTCTGCTGATGAGATTTTTACTTTGATGTCGTTATTTCCTGACCATTCCGAGGGAGGTAGGCGGTTCGCGGCGGAAGCGTTGCAGGGTGCAAGCCCCTGCGATTTGAGCGAGTTGCCTGTGAAAAAGCTGGCAAAGCTCGTGGGCGGCGAGCTGGAAATCGAACCTGCCGTCCGCATGGCGATCGACGCAATAGCGCGGGCGGACAGCGCGTCAATGAGCGAGGATGTATGGGATATACGTTCGCCTTGGGTTTTTCTGAGATGCGAGAAGTATCTATATAAAGAGGGGTATTGGAAAATCACGCCGGTTGAAGAAGAAGAAGAATAGGAGGAATTCCCAATGAGAATAATTATCGAAGTTATAACCCCCGGCAACGGGAAAACTTACGAGCTTACGCTGGACGATAAGCTTACCGTCGGCGCGGCTAAGGAAAAGATCACCGAGGAGATAAGGTCCTTCGAAAATGGCTGCATTGGATTTGACGAAGGGGCGGCTCTATTCGCCCCGGTTTCCCGGTCCAGGTTGCCCGACAACCGCAACTTGCGAAAGGCGGGCGTCAGAAGCGGCCATAAACTCTTTTTGCTTTAGCGCGTCATTACCTGGGATATGTATCGATTGCGCACTGGAATCATGTTTTGGCACCCAGTCGCGTTAAAGGGACATACTGCGCGCACGGTTATGGTTTTTGTGTCATTCACGCCAAAAAACCTGCTGTTCGTCAGGGAGGCACCCACAGAGCGTATCGTTGCGGTATTCTAGGCACACCTAAGGAGGATATTCAAATGGCTCGGTATATGATGGATTACAACTTAGCGCGGGAAACAGCGGAACAGTTTTTGAACATGCGCAATTCGCTGGAGGATTGTTCGGACAGGCTTTCACGGATATCGAAAGATGCTCAGCAGGGCCTGGAGAAAGATTTGGCGGCGATGGCGGTGTGGTCGAAGACCGTGCTGGAGCGCGCGGAGGACGTTAGTCGGGCATCCGCTCAATTGAACAAAGCCATCGACGCCTACTATAACGCGGAACGTTTATCATATGAACGCCTGACGGAACTCGACGCGCCTACTATAGGCGGAGTGTCACTGCGCGCTATGTCGCCAAAACTGCTGAAGATACTTGGGATATACCGCCTATATCGCCTGTGGAGCAACATTTTGAGGATCAGGCCTAACTGGGGAAAATGGCCGGCGCTGATACACTGGCGCAGAATCTGGATACTATATCCTATATTAATAATAGACAGGAGATTTATACCCATCGGCAAATGGAGGTTAGGGTTCATACTGGGTAGGCTTGGTAAAAGATATGGCGGTAAAAAAGGGTCGGAGGGCGAGCTGGGTCAGATAGGCGCTGGTGGTGGAGCCGACAGCGTGGAGGGTTCTGAGGACGTCGTTGAAGGATCTGGCGTCATAGCCCTTGCTGAAGAAGATTTCGTCAGCGCAGAAGACGAAGTGGAAGCGGAAACAGGGCGGGCTGAAGCGGCAGTCGAAGGGTTGGACGAGAGTTTGGACGCAGATGCCGAGGTGCTCGACGATACAGAAGTACCCAGCGATTTTGAAGAAACTTTAAACGATGATTCCAGCGGAGATACCGATTCTTCAGACAGCGATATAGGATCTTCTGATAGTTTCAGTAGGTCTTCTGGTGGAGGCGGTTCTTCAGGTAGACGCGCAAGTGGCGAGTCTGGATCTGCTGCGCCGGATATGGGGGTTCCACCCGAGGTCGTCGAGTTTGACGAATCCCTGCCTGACGCCGTGTATGAGGCGGAGCCGGCGGCGGAATCTCCCGCTACTGATACTCCGGTCGCGTTCCAGGACAAAACCTATGAAATTAAAGCAGCCGTCCCAGACACCTCCGCCGTCGCTTCCGCCGCGCCGGCATTGAAAACAGGTTCCGGGCTGTCAGCTCCGGTCATCGGTGTCGCGGCGGTGTCTTCTATGGCGGCTTCCGGGTTGGGGCTTAGCAATAAGCTTGGCGGCAAGGGAAAAACCGGCGGCGATCCCACCGAGCAAAAAGAAGAGCCGGTTGTAACCGCAAAGGAAACCGTCGGCAACTTCTCCGGCAATCTAAAGGGCGAATATGTCGTGCTGGCGTCAGCGTTGTCAATCATGTTCTCGGGCGCTTCGCTCAAAGCCGGCATGGGTAGTAATAAAAACCCGGGCAAACCGGACGACCGGTTCAGAATTGGATATGGCACATCCGCTATTTTGAGCGGCGGTGCCATTCAGGAAAGGAGTTGAGCGTATATGGACGCGCTGTTACCTATTGGCTCGGTAGTTTTGCTCAAGGAAAGCACGAAGCGGGTCATGATCTATGGTCGCTTGCAGAGGGAAACCCAAGGAGATCGGGTGTGGGATTACATCGCCTGCTTGTTCCCTGAAGGCAACATCAACCCGGATCACAGTTTCCTGTTCGATAACGAGCAAATCGAGAGCGTGTTTTTTGTGGGCTGCCAGGACGAGGAAGAAATGCGTTTCCAGCAGTATTTGCAAGATATGTCGCAACAGTTGGAAACATAAGGGGGTAAGGGACATGCCGAATTTCGTACATACAAAGGTAGACCCGGACCGGTTGGGCATAACGGCGCTCAACATAGACGATAGCTTGAGACTGGTGGATAACGCGCTAAGCGCCATCGACGACTCATTACGAAACACGTTATTACCAACATGGTCCGGTCCTGCCAGTTCCCAATTCTTCTCCCAGTATTCCGCTGACACTCAAAGCTTCGCGTTGCTGACGCGCGCGCTACGCGAATACAACGAAAAGCTTAAGCAAGCGGCGGGCATATATGACAACGCGGACGATCTGGCCAGAGAATTGGTCGACGATCTAAAAATCTAAGAAATTAGCAAAAAGCGAATGCGCGTATGGTGCGCAAGAACGGGGGTGACGGTATGCCTACCGGAGCGGAAATAAAAATAGATACCGCAAAAATGGCGGCAGTCGCGCAAGTTATCAGCAATCAAACGAGTATTATCAAAAATTGTTTTGACTCAATAAGGGAACAATCATCCAGGCTACAAGGGGAATGCTGGGAAGGCGAGAGCGCCGATGCATATTTCAGCAACATGAAAAAGCTATGTTCGCAACAAGCCCTTTCGGGAGCCATAACCACAGGATATGTCGTGAGCGCATTAGAGGAGTACACGCTCGACCTCAACAAAGCGGCAATGGAGTATAATTCAACAGAGCGTAATCTGGACTCCCTGCACAAAGCGCTGCCAACCGACGTATTTGGAATTTAGGCGGGTGATCGTATGTTAGAAATTGATTTTAGAAAAGCTTACCTCCAGGCAGCGGGCATGGCCCAGTGCGCCGAAGGCATAGTGGAACAGAAGAAAAAGCTCGAAGGCATTATCGACGGGGTTCGCGGTGCCTGGCAGGGGGAGACGGCTTCCGCCTATATAAAAAAACTGGAGGCGCTGGGCGAAAAACTGGAAGAGGAAGCAAAAAAGATCCGCGAGGACGCGGCGGCTTTCCGGGCAAAGATAGATTATATAAAGCGGGCTGAAGAAGCCGCCCAGAGCGCAATTGGCAATATCTTCCATTAGCAACCTTTCCCATCTTACTCGCTGAATGCGATTATGTAGCCTGTCTTGTCTCAGCTATATAATTGACATAAATCAAATTTAAGGAGGAATAACAAACCATGTCTATCACTATCGAAACCAGTACCCAGAAAATGCGCGGTGACGCGGAAGAAGTCGAGCAGTTGGCCGGGCAGTACAACACCCTGCAGCAGGAAATGTTCGCCGACGGTAGGGACCTTGACAGCACTTGGAGCGGCGACGCCAATCAATCGTTCAACTCACGGCTGAAGAATGACGAGCCTCGCTTCAACGATCTGTACAAAGTCATCAACGACTATGTTGGAGCAGTAAGAGAAAGCGCGGACGATTACGACCGAACCGAAGCTGCGGTGCAAGACGAAATGAAGTCGAACACCAAGCGGCAGAGCAGCTAGCAGCGGGCTGGCGAGTCAAAAAAAGTTAATAAAAACTAATTTATTGAAAAGGAGATAATTATTATGGCAATGACAGCAGTGTTAAAGGTAGACGTCGGTATCGTCGCCCGCAAATTAGATTCGTTTAAAAACAAGCGCCAAACCCTCATCAACCTCATGCAGAGGATCAGGGAAATTATGGTAGCGTTAGCCACAGTTAGTTGGATCAGCCCCAGTTCAGCAGCCTTGTTGCAGAAATTCCTTCAGTTTTACAGGCAGATTGAGGAAGCGCTGCGCATAGTAGAAGAGTATATCCACGATCTGGAAGTCGTCATCGAGCAATATACGAAAGTCGAAGATAGGCTAAAGGAAGTGGCCTCCGGGTTGCGGACTGACATATTCGGCGTTTGAACAAGTCATTGGTGAATAGGCGGGAATGCTGCGCTCTCCCGCCTTCTCCGTTTTATAGGTAAAAGTGTTATGGCTCGGTATGATATTACTTCAGGTCCCTTGGTTGAAGCAGGGGACGCGCTCAGGTTGATCGCAGACGGTTTAGATGAGGCTCGTGAGCAGCTTTGCGGAATCCTTTCCGATTTGCCAAAACCCCTGGGAGCTTTAAGGTCGCAAATTACTGCCGAATGTGAAGCTGTTGAGGGCCTGCGCCTATCCGCAATGAAATTTGAGCAAGTTTTGATCGAGGTTCTGGATGTTTACGCGCGGGCGGAACGGTCGACGCTGGGCGGCAGTGGGCAAACCCAGCGCCAACCGGACAGGAGGCTCACGCATCCCCCGCCAATCGCCCATAGGATGTATGGGGTGCTTTTCTCAAGCTGTTTGATTTTGCCGGATTGGTTCCAAGCGGCTGTCATTAAGTACGAACAGTCCGCCGCAGAGCAAGCAGGAGCGCAAAATTCATAAAAACGAGGTGACGGCATATGTCAGAGCAGGACCGCGCATTCCCGGCCCTATCAGACCCTACATACCAAATCCAGTCCGTCCTGGGTTCCGGCGGCGGCGGCGTTGTGTATAAGGCATGGCACTCCCGATTGCAAAAACCGGTCGTTCTGAAGCAAATTAAGGGTGAGGGTAAATTTGACCCACGAGTACAGCGGATCGAGGTCGATATATTAAAAAACCTGAGGCATAGCTATCTGCCGCAGATTTATGATTTCATTACGGAACATGATTACGATGGTAGTATAAGAGAAATCTACACAGTAATGGAGTTCATTCCCGGCCACAGTTTAGAAGATTTGCTAAAAGAAGGGCGGCGGTTTCCACAACAGCAGGTGATCCATTGGGCACGGCAGTTATGTTCGGCGCTTGTGTATCTGCATGGGCAGACGCCACCGGTACTGCATAGTGATATCAAGCCGGCAAATATCATGCTTACTGAAAATGGCGACATCTGCCTGATCGACTTTAATGTTTCGCTGGTTCTTCATGAGGGCGCGGCGCAAGCGTTGGGGCGAAGCCCTGGGTATGCCTCGCCAGAGCAATATGGCGGGCTTGCAGTGTCGGCGGTCGAACAGCATGTACCGCTGCAGCCGGCTGAACCGTACGCGCCACGGCCGACGGCGACCGAGCCATACTTGCCATTTCAACCACCGTCTACGCAAAATGGGACTGAACTTATTAACAGGGAGGCATACTCAAACGTACCGGCGACGTCAGCCCGGAATGGAACGGAACTAATAGACGCGGAAAGACGAGCGACCGCGTCGTCCGGTGGCGTGACAGAGATGTTATACGGCAATGAGGGTGAGGGCTATGGGCAAACCGAGCGGCTTAGCTATGATCCATCAGTGGTGCCGCTTCCCGTTGAATCATGGCGCGGTCCGGATATCCGGTTGGACGCACGCTCAGACATCTACAGCTTAGGAGCCACGCTATACCATTTACTCACGGGTGAGAAACCAGCCATATCTACCAGCAATATTAAGCCGCTAACGGGTTTTGGCGTCAAATTGAGCGAGGGCGTCGTCTATGTCGTTGAAAAATGCATGAGGCGCGACCCAGCGCAACGTTTTCAGACGGCGGCACAACTGTCGCAGGCGGTTGATGGTATACACACGAATGACCGCCGCTGGAAACGCCAGCGATTAACGCAAGCCTTGACCGTTACTTTTCTTGCCATTTTGATTGCAGCGTCCGGCGCTATCGCTGCGCTTGGTTTTTTGCGCATGGGCGACGAAAAGGCTTCTAAATATTCTGAGCTCGTATTTGACATAAGTCGCGTGGCTAGTCAGGAGGGGGCGGATGGCGGCGGCAGTGAACGCGCGTACAATGAAGCGGTCGCGCTGTTTCCAGAAAAGGTGGCGGCTTATCACGCATGGGCAAAAGTGCTTTTTGACGATGGGCGATATGAGGATTGCGCCGCCTTTATACGTGGTTTCATAGCATTGTGGGCGTCTTATGATGTGCTTGAGGAAGAAAGCGGCTTGCTAGGGGATATTTACTTTATACTAGCCGAGTGCTTTTTTGAGAAGGAGGACTTCGCGAACGCGGCTCAGTATTATAATATAGCCCTTGAGTACAGTAAATTTAATTTAGATTATACGCGGGGTTACGCTATCGCTCTGGCGAGGTTGGGGAGAGTAGAGGAGGCGGAGGATGTTTTGGACGAACTCCAGAATTTGCAAGCGGGCGACGATTCAATATACCTGCTGCGTGGCGAGATCGCTTATGCCAAGACCGACGACGCTGAGGCGGTGGAGTGGTTTCGGAAGGCGCTTGAGATAATCGATAACAGCCAAACGCGCCAGCGCGTATATCTGATGAGCGCCAACGCGTATAAGCGATTGCCAGACCGCATCGACGAAGAGATAGAGTTGCTTCTTGACGCGAGGCGCGAGTTTCCGGAGCAACTTATAATAGCCGAGCAGTTGGCCGACGCTTACACGCGAGCCGCGCGGGACGGCGGGCCAGAGGCCAGGGCTTATATGGAGCAAGCTGTCGCGCTATTTGAGGATGTCCGGGGAAAAGGGTTGGTTTCCATGCGGATATTGTTGAATATAGGCATTTTGTACCAGGAACTCGGAGATTTCCCCAGCGCACGGGCAGCTTATACCGAAATGCTTACAAACTATGAAGGCGAATACCGAGCCCCATTGCGACTTGCGTATCTGGCGCTTGAAGAACAAAGCGTTATTCCCAATGAAAAGCGCAACTATGCCGAGACATACAAGTGGTATCTCATGGCGCGGGAACTCTACGACGCCCGCCCCGGAAGCGCTGGGGACGACGTCGAGATGCTGATGCTGGGAAACCTGATTACCGAGTTGCGCGATAACGGTTGGCTGGAAAACAAAGAGGAGGGGTAATACATGGAATGGACTACGGGCAGCATGATGTTTTATGGTGGGATCGCTTGCGCTTGCGCCGCGATTCTGGCGCTGGTTATCGTGCTGTTTGTGTTTCGCGGCAGCAAGAAACGACTGCGGCGGAAACTTGACGAAGAATATGGGAAAAGCGACAAGTAGCAATACCCAGGTAATAGGTAGCTGTGAATGAAAAAGTTGCGCAATATTGCACAACTTTTTTGTTCACAGCTGCAAATGTATACTACGTGATTTTATAATTTCCACGAACCAGGATTCTGACTGTGCCTGCGGTCGCTCGCGCGCCGTTGCCTTCTATTGTCACAAGATACATGTGATTTGTCACTAGCGCCGTCCCCGACGACAGCGTCGCGCCGTCAGTATAGTCCACAAGAGCCGGCGCGCTACCAAAACCGGTAGCTGTACCGATTCGTAACATTATTTCGGTGCCGACGGAACATGTCAGCGACTGTCCATTGTTCAATGTGACGACGGAAAAAACATCCGTGCCGCCCGGAATCGGGGTGGGCGCGCTCGGTCTGGTTTCTAGCTCGGCCTCAAGTTCGGAGATACGCGATTCGAGCTTTTGAGCTAATTCCTGCTCGGCTTTTTTTGTGTCGTCCATTACCTGTTTTTTGAACACTTCAGTAAGATAGCTGAGCGTTATGAGTGGATCGTCCTGCGTCCCTAATTCAGCAAACGCGAGTATGCCCGTCCCTCCGACAAACGCGGCTACAGCAATAACAACTATTCCAATCGCTAGTTTTCTTTTCATCGCCACGTAAGCTCCTTTACATTCGGTTACTGTTCGCGGACGCGCCGCGAACAGTAACCGTGTTTTCATTTAGCTGTCAAATAATGCGGCTATTCCTTTTCAGGTTAAGCAAAAGCGTCTTACACGACCCTAAGTATAATAACTGTGGAAACGCCGTTTGGTGCTGTCACTGTGATAAACGTTGTGCCTGTTATGTTTTTAGCAATGACAACCCCGTCGTCATTTATCATGGCAAACATCTCGTTGGCAACCGACCACTTGATCCCGTCGGGGAGCGCGTCTGCTGGTGTTATTGTCAAGTCAAAGGTATACCTCCCGCCACGCGGGATCGTCACTTGCGCCGGAGCTTCAATGGTTAGTATTTCGATCGGAATTACCTCAAAATTGGCCGTTATAGCCGTTCCACTATCCGACACAATGTACGTGGTGGCTAGGCTGTCCGCGTCATCGAGATCGCCGACTGTGGACGTCCAACCTGTGAATCTGTACCCAAAGCTGGGGACAGCTTCGATTTCTAAAACAGCTCCCTTGTTGTAGATACCGCTTGCACCCTTTGCGATCGTTCCGCCTTTAGTTGCCGATACATCGATATATCTTGCTATTGGGAGCGACAGATATGTTTCCGGCCCGATGTCTACCGTGAACTCTGTCACCGCGTTCGCGTTTGGCGGGAGATATGTGTACTCAGGGTCTGAGCCGTAGATGATAACGCCAAGCTTGTGTCCTGCGCGGATTGTATACTCCATAACGTCAAGCTCCCAGGTGTATGAGTGGAATTGCTCGGGTTTTATCTCCACAGACTGGTAGAGATAGTTCGGATTCCAGTTGCCGCCGAAGGTGTTGGCAAATTCCATCCCAGGAACTTCGGGCCAAATCTTGCCGTCGGGGTTCGGGTTGCGTATATCGACCGAACCGCGTGAAACGATCGCGAATGGATTTGTGGTTGTAGTGTTGGTACTTAGCGTTTGGCTGCTTCCGTTAGCCAGCCTGATCGACCTTCCACCGCTGGTACTCGAAGAGGTCGTGGTACGCGCCGTCGATCCGATGTCAAGGACCATAGCGGACAGAGCGCCATAGTTTTTATCGGCGGCTACATTCGCTGTCATCTTTATAACTCCGCTGATTGTCATCTCTTCAGGGACGTCCATGATGAATAACAAACGGTCTTGCAGTTCCCGCGTCCAGTTAGCCGTTACACTTGTTGGCGCGTTCATGTTTACGCCGCCGCCTGCCCAACCTGACGTGCTATCGTTGCCTCCAGTAATATAATTCTTCCACCTGGTAAACTGTGTTCCTGCCATTACGGTGCCTTGCCCAGCGTGCAGCGCAGCATTTTCGGCAAAGTTTGGAATATAAACGTTCGCTTGAGGCGTGGCCTGCACTGGGCGCGTCAATCCAAGCTGGAAGACGTCTTTGAAGGATAGGCTGGCGTTTGTTTCCGGTGGGGTAGTCGTCAGTTGTCCGACCCTTCCGCCGGTGGGATAAAACTTCTTATACTGACCCAACGGCCACTGGTCGTAATACGTCCACGTGCTATTAAAGGTGTTTTGCACAGAGTAGTTAGGAAGTTTGTCGACGACGCCGTTATCTATGCCATACAGGAAGTGGTCTATCCATTCGTGCATGTTTTCGGCAATCAGCGCACCGTCGGAGGTGAGAGCGGCGGCGGAGTGAGTATTCCGGCTAAACGAGCCTTTAACAACTTCGATGCCGTAATATTTGAGCATTTCATTGTACATGGCGGTTTGCTTGAACCTGACGTTATTGTCGTAAAACCCGTGCAACATAATGACGGCTAAATCTTTGCGCATATCGTCGCCGAACGAAACGATATTCCTTTCGTCGTAATATGGGCTGTAATCGCCCTGGTCTGTATCCTGCTCGTAGAGATTGTACTTCATATAATCCCAGAAGTGGTTCCAGACTATCATATTCGGGAACGTTCGCCCGGAGGGAGTGCCGTTAGTGCCTGATGATCCGGCAATGCCCCTCCCAAAACAGTACAAAATTATGTTTGTGATTTCTTCGCCCAGATATCCGCCGGGCGCGTAAAACATCGAATTGGCCAGATAGTAGTCATAAGCGCTGGTGACTGGGGCTATTGGGATTATCGTCCTCAAACCTTCGACGCCTGTGACACCAGCCGCCATGGGGAGCGTCCCGTTGTAGGACGTGCCGCCCATCGCGACGTCGCCTGTCGCCCAATACGCCTCGACTTCAATAGTTCCCGAAGGATCAGAGTATGCCTTGACCCTGCCGTTGAGCCAGTCTACCATTGACGCGGCGGCAAGGCTTTCCGCGTAACCGCCGTATTGAAGTATGCCTTCGCTATGGTTGGCGCCGATGATATAGAAACGGCACACAGCGTATCCATTTGTGAGAAATGGAGTGAAAAATGTTTCCCCAAACGATGTGGTGACCGCCAACTGCTCGCCTCTCAGCTGAGAACCTTGTGGGGTCCTTGCAGGCGGGAGCCATGGGAAGTTATCATAGTGCCATTCGGTGTAGTCGTCAGCTTCGCGGTCAAGCATGTCGTACTCCACGAGTTGCCTATGCCTTGCGATGATGGCGTTCGGCCCGACTCCGACGACTTCGTCAGTCACGGCGCGGAGAGCCTCATAGCTCATATCTCCCTCGGGTCCCCAGACGATGTTTCCGTCGGGGTATCTCAAGTGGCTGAACCTGTTGGAGGTATCCCTTTGCGGCGTCAGGCCTTGAGGGGCGAAACCGTCGTACGTCCTGCCGCTGAAGGCCTGGAGGAGCGCGGCTCCCGCAGTGGTCTGGTACGGTGTGACAGTTGCGAGTACCGGCACTTTCAAGCCGAGCGTTTCGGTCTCTATCGGCCTTCTGATTTGAAGCTGCAATAGATCCCTCTGGCCGTCATAGTCGGTGTCGATNGGGGCTTCTACCCAAACCTGTTCGACTATAACAGANTTCGCGTTGTTGGCGTTTGAGAATATTGGCCTTGTCTTGTTGGTATCCGGGTCGTACAAATCCGGGAATATTTCCAGGTTNTGCTGAAAATACTCGTTGCCGACAGCCGGTACCGGCGCCGCAGCGGCAAGCGTAGCGGGGCCTGCAAGCAACACTGGGATCAAAAGACATAGCGTTACAAGCAGACTGATCATTCTTTTGTTAATTCTCTGTGAATGTTTCATTTATTAGCGGCCTCCTTAAAATAGAATTAACTCATTGTAGCAGATTAGCAACAATAGCGCAATAGGAACTGATATGTTTAACAGTAACATTAATGCACGCTAATGCGCATAAATCTGAAAGGATTCTGATAAAAACTCATTGCTATTTTTACCAAAGAATGATATTATTGGGCGAATATACTGAATTATATTCCATGTTTTTGATACCTATCATTCAAAAATCTGTGGAGGTGGCATATTTGGCTAACGAGCAGATCGATTCGCTCAAGCAAAGCCAACGAATCATCAAACTCAAAGAAGCGATGTTTGCGGAAGAACGTTTCGCTTCTCTGGAGCAGGCGCGCATCGTTACCAGCGTATACAAGTCCAACCCTTCGTTGCCAAGAAATTTACAGCGTTCGGTAGCCTTGGCCGAGTCACTTGCGGGGGTGGATATAAGGATAACCCCAGGCGAGCTTATTGTTGGGAACAGAACCGGGAGCGCGCGGGCAGGTGTTATATCCCCTGAATCCGGCTTGCGCTGGGTGGACGATGAGCTGGAAACCCTACCTACCCGACTTCAGGACAGATTTAGGATAAGACGCGAGGACAAAAAGGAATTCAGAAGGGAAATCCTACCATTTTGGAAAGGCCAAACCCTTGAAGATATATTGGATGAAGTTATAGGCACGGAAATGGCTGCTATTGATATGGTAGCTAAAATCAACCAGACGGACCATTCTCAGGGCCACATTTCCCCCAATACCGCCGGATGGCTGAAATTTGGGCCTGCCGGGCTGCGGGATATTGCTTACGCAAAAGAAATAGAAATCCTGAGTAAAGCGGATTTCTATGACGCAATAGCAATAACGCTGGATGGCGCATGCCTTTTTATGAAACGATACTCCGGCGTAGCTCGGGAAATGGCTAACTGCGCCGTCAACCCAGGTGAACTGCTGGAAATCGCCCGCATTTGTGATAAGATATCGAGCCAGCCGCCCGAGACGTTTCATGAGGCGCTTCAGTCGGTATGGTTCTTGTATGTTATACTGCATCTGGAATCCAACGCGTCTTCATTTTCACCAGGCAGGATGGATCAGTACCTGTACCCATACTATCTGGGGGACATACGAGCGGGTCGCCTGACCCCAGAATACGCCCTAGAACTCGTGGAGTGCCTGTTTCTCAAATTTAACCAAATAGTCTATATGCGAAGTTCTTCGAGCGCAAGGTATTTTGCTGGATTTCCGATCGGTTTCAATGTCGCTTTAGGCGGGCAGGATTCAGACGGAAACGATGCGCTAAACGATTTGTCTTATATAATGCTAAGAGCGCATGAGCATCTCCGGTTGCCTCAGCCTAATCTGTCGGCAAGGCTTCACGACAAGTCGCCTGAACGCTTTCTTACGCGTTGTGCTCAAGTCATCGGAAAAGGCAGCGGAATGCCGCAGGTCTTCAACGATGAGGCCGTAATTCCGGCTCTCAGGAGCGTGAGCATCTCTCCTGCCGACGCGCGCAACTATGCCATAGTAGGTTGCGTCGAACTCACCAGCATGGGCAATAGCCTGGGTTGGGGAAGCGCTGCTATGTTCAATATCGTCAAGGCGCTAGAACTGGCGCTCAACGACGGGCGCTGTTTGTTAACGGGAGAGCGGTTGGGCGCGCAAACCGGGACGCTTTTGGATCATGAAACATTCGATGATGTCGAGCGAGCCTTGGAAGCCCAAATTGATTTCTTTTTAGGGCGGATGATCCACTGTTGCGAAATCGTCGATAAAACGCACGCTGAACTACTGCCGTCCCCATTTCTATCAAGCGTCGTCGACGACTGCATGGAGCGTGGATTGGACGTGACCGCAGGCGGCGCGTTCTATAACCTATCAGGGATACAAGCTGTTCAATGCGCGAATTTAGCCGACAGCCTCGCCGCGCTTAAAACACTCGTATACGACGAAAAAATTGTAGACAGAACCGATCTGTACAACGCATTGCTCTCAAACTACAAAGACGCTGAGCCTATGAGGCTGCTTATTGTCGATAGTGCGCCTAAGTATGGAGCTGATGTCGAATGGGTGGACGAACTCGCGAATAAATGGGCGACGTTATTTAGCGAAAAGCTATACCGGTATACGAATGTCCGCGGCGGCCGGTACCATATGGGGCTGCATACTGTGACCGCCCATATTCCAATGGGGGCAAACGTAGGCGCCACTCCGGATGGGCGCAAGGCAGGCCAGCCTTTGGCCGACGGAGGGATATCGCCGACGCGCAATCGGGACGCCGACGAACCGGCTGCTGTTTTAAGATCCGCTGCCCACATTAGGCCCGAGTCGAGTAGCAACGGGGCGCTACTCAACATGAAGTTCTCCCCCAGTCTTTTTTATACAGAAGACGGCATAAACAGGTTCGTGGGCTTGCTGCGCGACTTCGTAAAACTGCGCATAATTCATGCGCAGTTCAACGTGATCAACAATGATGATATGCTGGCGGCGCAAGAGCAACCGGAAATGTATCGCAACTTGCTCGCCTGCGTCGCGGGATATTCGGCGTTTTTCACCGAACTTCCGCCTGACCTACAGCAAGAGATAATCGAGCGCGTCCAGTACACGTAGGGAAATAAGGGGAACTTCTGTTACAGTTTCAGCAGGTATCCAAAAACACAGGCCGGTTAAAAGCAGCGCACTAACACATCGGTAAAAACTTGTAAAATTAGCCAAAACTTGTGTGCGAAGCCTGTAACCATTGCGAGTTTTTGGATACCCCCCGAACTGTTACGAACTTTTCTAACCAGGAAAGAATCTTTCAGTATCAGTATATTATATTCTGATTGATTTATTCATATCGTCATGCTAAAATCGATTTTTAAGGCTTCGACTTCTGACTAAATTATCTGAATTGATTCATTTTCTGAATTACTAGGATGACGCCAAATGGGCTGCGCGTCTTGTAAAATGTGTTTTGTTTATAGGGTAGATCTGATGAGCTAGTTTCAGGAATAATCAAACAGTTCGGAGGCTAATGATGGGCAGTACGACGGACAAAGCAAAATATATTGAAGTGGCTCCTAGAAGAGCTCCAGATTCACAACCTCGTGTTGATATGAGTTGTTTTCTTGTATCCGTTTATTGTATGGGAAACGTTCCATTAAGAAAGAATATCAAAGAAATGTATAAAATCTCAAATCAACCAGAAACAGATGTATATAAAAAACAAGGATACTACGATTGTAATCGCATGCAACCGGTTTGTGTAACTGCTGGCGGGTGGCTAAAAATACTAGCGAAGTATCGTTTAGTTAATATGGATTCTGCACTTATCATAGCTAATCTAGAATATGAAAATACTCTTATAAGTCAAGATGTTACAGTTAAGGATGGCTACAACGTGATTGAATTTAAAATACCAGATACCTTCAAAGGTTTTGATAGCCAAGTTCGAAGGTTAAGGCTTTTATCGTTAAGCCAAATTGATGAGCGGATAATTACTATATATCGTTTGCCTGGCTTGCCAAACAAACCTTGGGATATTAGCAAAAGAGATGATTATCAAAACCCCTGGGAAAACGCCTTGGCAATGTTACTGAAATGGAAAGTAAAAGGTGTGTCAGATTTCGTCACTATTTCAGAAAGCATCACAAATTATGTTTTTTCGTCATGTAAATTAGCTTATGATCACGAAGGGGGTGGGAGTTCTAAATTTACGAACGTTGATACGGGTGATTTTAAATGCAATTCTTTCATTAAACATGCTACAAAGATATTTATGAAGAGCCATCTTGCGAACTGTGTTGATACTGCGGCTATTGTAAGCACATTCGCGAATCTTTTAGGGGCGGATCTATACCAAATTAGGTTTATGCGTGGTACTAGGTGTAATAAGGTTATCTCCATTGGCGGCTCTATGTGGCAGTACCCGTTTCCGCGTGATAAGCGAGGAGATCTCCTTTTATCACCCAAAAGAGATGGAGCTGTAAGCGGCGGATACGGTTTTCACGAAATCGCTTTTAATAAAGCATTTTCAACTGATTCATATAAAGATAGAATATTTGATGCTTGCCTTAGAGTTGATGAAAACGCGCTCCAAAGGTACAGGTTGCTATATGTTTATAAAGATAATAAAGGAAAAACTTTACCAGGAGTAGAACTAATAGTATGTTTTGTTATTGAAGCAGGCCGTTATGATATCATAGGCGAATATATTACTGACAAAGATGGGCAAATAAGCATCAATGAAGTCAGACAGGGATGGTATGTGTTTTTAGGAAAGAGGAGCATAGAACAATTGCCTGACGATCAAATACTCGACTATATATATAATCGTCCTCACCTATTTGTGGGCGCAAAAAATGGAGTGGCGAAAAAATGCACAAACCTACAATTTGCTGAGAAAGACATGTATTCTGATTCACTAACAAAAGTGACTAGCGAATTTTACAGTGAATTGTTAGTTTTAAACACGAAGGATAATCTGAACACGTCAAGTGTTACAGGTTATGGTTATTACAATCCTTCTGGTCGAAGAACAATTGATTCGTTGGATAGAGGTTGAAAAATAGAAAACGGCATTGGTTATTTACAGAAGTTATATATGTAACAAAACAAACGAGCGCACGGTAGTTTCGAAAACCTATGAAGACAGCGCATTTATATACTCTGAGTAAGCGACGCACAAGCCTATACACAACTCTTGTGAAGAACCACGGTATCGTTATCAGAAAGGGGATAAAGCTATGTTGACAATGAGATCATTGGGATTACTACTATTACTATTGTTATTTGTTGTCAGCTGCTCAACAAGTAATATCGACCCTGGGAAAGTTCAAATTGATCAAGTAGATGTTTCTAGTAATACACAAATGGACGGGGGAGACGAAGTGAATTTGTACGATCTGCGCGAATACTTGCAGCAAAACTCTGATAATCTAAAGGGAATTGATAAATCAAGTGGTAAGAAAAATGTTGAAGTGATTCTTGATAATGTATGTGATTACCCGAGAGCATGCAAACAGTTTATCTATGCGGATGAATATGCTGATTTTAAACTTGTTGAACAAGGCATAAACGACACTATAGCTAGCGCGAATTATCGGCACAAAGAAAATCCTAATTTAGGCGACTACGATGCTTATGTGAACATATATCTCTACGAAACAAAGCAACAAGCTCATGCGACAGTACTTAATTATTTAGAGTTTTGCGCATCTGATACTGTTTTACCTATATCTACAACTGGTATCAATGTGGGCGATTTAGGTATTGGAAGCTCTGATAGTTTAGTATTTATCAGAGGAAATGTCTTTGTTGAAATCAATGGTTATGACAACATATCGATAGTCAATTTGGCACAAGAAATTGACAGTCAAATACTTAAAATAATTACAGAATAAAAGCGTGATTTATACTAAAGAAAACAGAATTCTTATGTGAATGAAGGCTCTTAGCTCAAGCCTCTTTGTTGCTGTTTGCTTTTTTGGTTCTCTTAAGGTGGATATTTCTAAAATGAAAGAAGACTTAGTAACTCGCGCTAAAATTAAGCGAAACGAGTATTTATTGAAAACAGAACAGCTTTTTATAGAAAACAAAAACATTTGGTTTGCTGACTTTACAAGGCATTTTCAGGATATCATCGCTAAGATTCAAGAATGTCAGGATAAATCTTCATTACCATCAATATCATATCTAGAATATATAATGTTGTATACAAACTTCATAAACCGCCAATATGTAGCGGAAATCTTTGTATTTAACAACAAGAGCTATCTGGATAAGTCCCAAAGTTGCATTGCTAAATATGATGTATCATTTTTATTTTCTTATTTTGATAAACTCTGGGATGATCTGCTTAATTTGAAGAGACGGTATCTGGGTAAAGTGTCGTGGTATGATGTCACATCATTCATGCTTAATACGCTTCCAGATTTTTTTTCATATCTTGCAGTAATAATCAGACATGCGATTGCAGAGTGTGCTGATAATTGCTTGCTTACAAATATTGGCAAGGAGGAAAGATTTGCCATTAATGTGGGTGACTATATGGCTAAAACTGAAACAGTTTATGAGGAAAGAAAAAACAAAGACGCAAAAGTGTTATCTGCTTGGTTTAGTAAACGGCTTTACAGTACATATACTTTTGGCGATTATTCTAACCTTGATTTTTCAGGAAGAGTTTTTATGTTTACAGATTTCCGCTTCGCTCGGTTCAATAGTTCAAATCTATACGGTACTAATTTTGAGGGTTCGTCATTAATTGGAACAATATTTCGTAATGCAAATATGGACAGTGGCATATTTGATCATTGCTTAATCTATGAGGCTGATTTTTCAAATACAACGTTGAAGAACGCAAGCTTCAGAAACGCAAAAACGAAAGTTGGTGTATTACATGAAGGCGAATGGGATTTTGTTGGGTTTCTGCCAACAAACTTCCGATATGCCAACCTGACCGGAGCAGATTTTAACGGAGCAAATCTGACAGGGGCCGATTTTACAGGTGCTGTGCTAAAAAATACAGATTTTACAAATGCTATTTTTGATAATACGATTTTTGATAAAAACGATAAATAATTCCCTTATCAACTAATATTGATACGACCAGACCATAAACAAAACAAGTCTATGTTAATGTACAGCTCTTTATTGAAAAACATAAAACTCGCAGACAACATAATGACGTCGAGAAGAGGCAAAGTATAAACCAGATATCAATTCAAAATAATGACGGTATCATACATTCACTGCGATTTCTTTTTTGCGGATTTCCTAAACATAGTTTTACCCAATTAAGGCACTTAGACCAGCTCCAGTAAACCAACCAGATCAAGAGGATCGACGATCTGGCCGTCTTTGTATGCGCGCATGTTGCCTCCGGATATTTCGTCGATGAGGACGATACTATCTTCGACTCGCCCAAATTCCAGCTTGATGTCGTAAAGTTCCATACCCTTGGATGCCAGAATATCCTTGACTAAACCTGAGATCATTTTTGTAAGCGTCTTGAGCGAATCGTATTGCTCTCCATCCATGATGCCAAGCATTTCAAGCGCGTCTCGCGATATGGGCGGATCCCCGCGTTCGTCGTCTTTTAGCGTAATTTCGACTAACGCGTCGAGTTCTTGACCATTTTGTACGTATCCGCCATATCGGCGCAGGAAGCTGCCGACGGCGCGGTAACGGCAAATTACCTCCAGACCGTCGCCAATGCATTGTGCCGGAAGTACGATCATCTCTGCTTTTTCAATATCGGCGCTGACAAAATGAGTAGGAAACCCAGCCTCGTTTATTGCTTTATAGAAGAATTCAGTTAGCCGCAGGTTGTCCCGGCCAATTCCCTCTATAGACAGTCCGACTGTGTTGGCGCCCGGATCAAACACGCCATCCGTACCGGTGACGTCATCCTTGAACTTCAACATATAGTAGCCGTCCTCAAGGTCGTAGACCGTCTTTGTTTTACCCTCATAAACCAGTTTCATAGCTATATAACCTCACTTTCAAAACTGTAGCCAACGTGTAATGGTTGACAACGGCAACATAATAATATACGCGACACGATTTGTCGAGTAAAAATTTAAAGCCGCCCGATCTGTCTAGGGGAAAAAGTAACGAATGACGGGATAATTCCCACTTGTATTGACTGCAGCTTGTGGCTGATTGTTATCCACGACGATTTAGCGTTTTAAAGGGGTGTTGTGCCAAAATGGCACAATTGCCGTTTAAAGCGCTAAAGTCTCTCGCTATTGCTTTCAATAGTTTACTAGACCTGAACATTAGGCGAATAATACAGTACTATTATCCGCCTATTTTATAAGACTGCAGTGAGAATCAGGGTGGTCTCGTTTTTGTAGCAATAGCAATCTTTACAAGCTATTTACTTGGCTATAAACCATGTTTGCTTAGAGTGGGGCATATGATAATTTTTATATTTACAGATTTAGAACTTGATTTATGATCTCTATCAATAAACAGGAAACATGTCTTAACAACTGGATATGAGTAGTCAAACAGAAACTTGATAAACTAACACAGAAGTTCAAAGAAATTACCATATTTAGAGGCTGTAGGAAATAAGAAACTATCAAAAGATGTATTTTTTTATAGTTGCCCTTCTTGCTACGGATTCATCCAAATAAGAGCCTATTTTCGATAATTTGTGTATATATTTAACAAACTTTGATAATAAGAATAAAATTAGTTGACATTTCTGGGCGAAAATAATATGATTCAAAAAAATAAGGGACTACAAAATAATACACTTTTTGATAGTGATAGTCAATGAATTAGACAAGCGTTATCAACTATCGAAAGTACCACGCATTGTAGGAAGGATGACATGTCATATATGGTTCAGACACAGGACTAGTATCTATCGGCTGATGTCTGTAAATAACAAAAAGCTTGACCTTAATATCCGCTGTCAACGTATAAACTATCAACAAGAGCAAAATCGTCACTGATTTGCCATGGACTACTGGAACGCTAATTTTCAATTCAAAATAAAATGGAGGACTAAAAATGCTTAAACTAAAAATACGCTGGATACTCGCGTGGGTACTATCTCTTTCGCTTGCGGTAGGTTTACTACCGCTATCTGTGTTTGCCGTTGAAGCTGGGGGAATAGAAAATAGACAAATATTGAATAGTGCCTGTATTGCCGATTACGGTGAAGAAAGCTATGTCATCCTAGATGATGGCGTTGTCGCGCTTAAAGACTGGCAAGAGAATACGTTGATAGCTACTGACATTAAAAATGCGAAGGCAATCGCTATCAATGGAGAAGAACTGATTGTCGCAGTACAAGAAGAAGGATACGTAGGGCTTTTGAAGTATTCCATTCCAACAAAAGAAATCATAATGCTGGCTGAAATAGATGAGCAAATAGACAGTTTCTCGATGTGCGGCGATATAGTTTACTATTCAACGAGCGGCAACATATATGCCGTGGATATCCGATCTGGAAACGAATCGCCAATATACACAAACGGAGATGTATTGGCGTTTTACCTGTACGCGAACGATGTATTGGCTTTTCTACCCGACTCTGAGCAAGAAGATTTTGAAGATACAAGCTGTTTTGAGGATCAATTGTATGACCCATATCAATTGCTGTATCTTGATACAAGTGTAATTGAACCAAGGAGCGAATTTGAAAGCCGTTTATACGACATTAGTTCAACTAAGGATGTGAATTACAGTGTAACTGTAGGCAGCGTAACTATGCCTTTTTCTGATTTGAAGAATGGTTCATATTTTACAACCACAGGAAAAGCATGTAGTAATCATACTTCTTGCGCTCGATACTGGCCTAAAACGCCCGGGAATTCGTCCAAGGTCGATACGCTTGGATGGCAATGTTTTGGATTTGCGGAATTGGCCTATTATAGGCTTTTCGGCCATTTAAGTTATTCCGGCGATGGCGGTTCAAGTAGAACTTCTCCCGCAAAATCTTGGAAAGCTGTAGCCAATGTCGCGGCATCGTCCATATCTGTGAACTACCTGAAAAATCTATTAGGTACAACCAGTTCCGGTACGGTTCGTCCTGGGGCGCACATCAGAACACGCAATCCAGCAGGCAATACAAATAGTTCTAACGGTACCCAACATAGCCTGGTCTATATGGGGCGCGATAACACCTATGTTTATACATATGAAGGCAATATGGACGGCAAATGTCGGGTCAGCATAATACGAAGGACATGGGCGGAAATGGCCTCGTACCTAACTACCACAAAAAAAGGCATCAATTTTATTGCTATGCCCAATAGCTATCCTGGACCCGCAAATCCTGCGCCAGCTGCCCCGACAATCACGCAATCGAGCTATGTTGGGGGCAAGACGATCACCATTTCGGCGAGCAGCGGCGCGGCAATCTATTATACAACAGACGGCGGGACTCCCACGACGTCCAGCACACGGTATTCAACCCCGTTTAAAGTAACAAGTAGCGTGACAGTAAAAGCTATAGCGAACATATCGGGACGCCCCAACAGTTCTGTAGCTAGCCAGACGGTAACGGTAAAC
>JGI24702J35022_10000060_pt1 | contig 46212 bp, 39 predicted proteins | sample TergutTh196P4_FD_35022 | JGI IMG/M metagenome (IMG submission 35022) | reverse complement strand
GGGCGGGGAGTGAAAGCCTAGGGTTTCTTCAAGTGTCGATGGGGCAGGATGTCGACCGATGCCGACACCGCAATGCTCTGTTGCCCATGAACAGTAACGGACGGTTCTTGCGTTCAAAAATGAATGCAGTAACCGTCCCCTTGTTCATTATTCACGACTTCTTGTCTACTTGATCTCAACTGTTGCGCCGGCTGTCGATAATTTATCTTTCAGCCCATTAGCTTCCTCTTTGTTGACGCCCTCCTTTATCTTCGCGGGGACGCCTTCTACAAGAGCCTTGGCCTCCGCCAAGCCAAGCCCGGTAATCGCGCGGACTTCCTTGATGACTTTGATTTTCTCAGCGCCAAAGCTTGTCATAATAACATCGAACTCAGTTTGTTCCTCAACCTCGGCAACCGCTGCCGCTCCTGCAGCAGGCGCAGCCATCGCGGCGGCGGAAACGCCGAATTCCTCTTCAAGCGCATGGACTAAATCTGAAAGTTCGACAACTGTCAGAACTTTTATTTCTTCAATCAACGCGGCAACTTTTTCACTAGCCATTATTTATAATACCTCCATTAATATTTTTGTCTAAAATAAGTTGTTAACATATGATTCCGTTTCTGTTCAAGTGGGAACAGGTTAACCGGCGGGAGCTTCAGCCGCCTCCGTAGCGGCTTGTGGTCCGTCAGTCGGCAGGTCTTCCTGCGTGTCAGTTGAGGTAGCGCCTTTCTCCGCAATCGCCTTAAGTACAACCGCAAGGCTTGCAATCGGGGCTAGCATCGTTCCAAGCAACTGCGCCCTAAGGATCGGTAGCGGCGGAATACTCGCAATGGTATTGATTTCGCTGAGCGAGAGTATTTTACCATCCATAAAACCGCCCTTGATCTCAAAATAGTTGGGAAGCTTATCGGCATATTCTTTGATTATCCTGGCTGGAGCGATTGGGTCGTCCTCGCTCACCGCAAGCGAAGTCGATCCGCTCAATATCTGGTCGAGTTCATCGAACCCGACGTTCTTGATGGCAAACCTCATCAACGTATTCTTAATAACAGTGTAGTCTACATTCGCAGCGCGTAGCTTTACGCGCATCTCAGTATCCTCAGCAACGGTAATCCCTGAATAGTTGACAAAAACACCCGCCTGACTTTTCAGTTTTTTGGTCAATTCATCGACTATCTTCTTCTTCTCGCTTAGAATTTTCGCGTTCGGCATTGATTCTTTTCACCTCCATACATTCAAATTACATTCGCGCCCAAAAGAAATTGCCCCAGCGTAAAGACAGGGACAACAGCAATAACTCAAATCATGCCATCCTTGGCAGGTTTTACGCCTCTAGTAATGGCTACCTGCTGTCTTCGGAACGCGAGAGGATACTATCAAACATCCACCCAAATGTCAACTGTTTTTTGAGACATGCTCAAAAACGCTTGACACCGATTTTTCATAAAGTGTTTTCATAAAGGTGAATTGGCAAATATTTTGAAAAGTATTCAAAATCCTTATCTGTAGTAAATATCAGCAGATGATGATTTGCAGCAACCGCACAGATTAAAAAGTCAATATGGGAACCTTGTATGCCATGTGATCGGCAAGTATTGTAATACTGCGCAGCGATTTCATAGTCAGATGTTTCAATTACCAAATCATCAAATGATTCCAACTCGCGCTTTAGATTCAAAAACACTTTTTCATCAGAAATCCCGGACAAAATCTCTTGACGTACCGGCCCTATCATTACGACAAGCGCCGCATGGATCAGTTCAGCCAGTTTTTCAGCAATTCTGTTTGGACCCCCACGGCGCAATGCTAGTGACCAGACGGATGTATCCACTAACACTTTCATAACCTTGACTGCCTCGCTTCTTTGTAGTCATAGTCTGGGGCATATTCAATTGTGCCGAATAATCCGATGATATCCGCCATTTTTCGCCGCTTGATAAATTCTCTCAAGGCTTGATTTACTGTATCTCTTTTACTTTTCAACCCACCAACTTTTAAGGCTGTGTCCATGAGTTCGTTATCAATATATAAGTTACTAGCCATGATGACCTCCCATTTATAAGCATTTGTTTATGTGTGATATAATACACAATACAATGTGTGAAGTCAACAAGGGGCAACACAAGCCCGCAACAGAACCATGCACTGTTAATTGTTAATTGTTCACGTCTTCAGTCTAGCTCAAAAGCGCCTGTGTACAGTTGATAGTACTTGCCACGCTGGTTGATCAACTGTTCGTGGCTGCCACGCTCTATTATGCTGCCGTTTTCCAGCACCATTATAACGTCGGCGTTTTGAATAGTCGATAGACGGTGCGCGATAATGAACACAGTCCTGCCTTTCATCAGGGCGTCCATCCCTTTTTGTACGATCGATTCGGTCCTTGTATCGATCGACGACGTCGCCTCGTCAAGAATCATGACCGGCGGATCCGCCACAGCCGCGCGAGCTATGGAAATTAGCTGCAGTTGCCCCTGCGAAAGGCCGCTTCCATCACCTTCAAGTATCGTGTGATATCCCTTCGGCAACATACGGATAAAATCATCAGCGTCGACCCGCACAGCGGCCTCAATGCATTCTTCGTCGGTTGCGCCCAGCTTGCCGTAACGGATATTGTCCATAACAGTTCCCGTAAAAATATTCACATCCTGCAACACCATTCCTAGCGAACGCCTAAGGTCTGCTTTTTGGATCTTGTTGATATTGATCCCATCATAACGGATCTTCCCATCCGCAATATCATAAAACCTGTTTAGAAGATTGGTGATCGTTGTTTTCCCCGCACCTGTCGCGCCGACAAGCGCGACCTTTTGGCCGGGTTGCGCCGTGAGCGTTATATCATGCAGCACAGTAACTTCTTTGTTGTATCCGAAATCCATATTTGACATACGGATATCTCCCATAAGCTGCGAATATGTTACCGTTCCATCGCCATGTGGGTGCTTCCACGCCCAAATATCAGTTCTCTCCTCGCATTCAACGATATTGTCGTGTTCAACGTTTGCGTTTACAAGCGTGACATACCCGCCGTCCGCTTCTTCGGGTTCATCCATTAAGTCAAATATCCGTGACGCCCCCGCCAATGCTTGGACAACCATGTTGACTTGCATGGAAATCTGGCCGATAGGGTTTACAAAGCCACGAGAGAGCGTAATGAATGAAATGATAGTGCCGATAGAGAGCGCTTCCACTCCCGAAAAACGCAGGTTGGGCACGCCAAACACACCGGCTGCCCCTCCCGCTATACCAAGTAGGACATAAAGGACATACCCCATGCCCGCAACTACCGGCATTGTTATATTGCCATACCGCAGAGCCTCTGTCGCGCTATGGAATAACGTATCGTTCTTTTGCTTGAAACTTTCCTCCGCCTTCCCTTCGTGGCAGAACACCTTGATAACTTTCTGCCCGTTTATAGTTTCCGCAATATAGCCATTGATATCGCCCAAATCCTCTTGCTGCTTAACAAAAAAGACAGAGCTTCTATTCACTACAGTTTTCACAACGGCCATTAGAACCAGTGAAAACGCTATGACAAAAAAGCTAAGCGTTACACTGAGATACAGCATCACCGCAAAAGCCGCCAAGGTAGAAAACAAAGATGAAAGTATTTGCGAAAACCCCTGTGAAATTGCCACACGCAGTGTGTCCGTGTCATTTGTGTACCTGCTCATAACGTCGCCATGCGAATGCGTGTCGAAATACTTGATAGGCAACTTCTGCATGTGGTTGAACATGTCGTCGCGGATTTTTTTGAGCGTCCCTTGCTCAACTACGACCATTATCCGGTTATATAGCCAAGTCGTCAGTACGCCAACGCCGTATACCACGCCCATAATGACGATCATTTCGACAAGTTTCTCAAGATTTGGATCCGCTTGTCCCAGCAATGGGATTATATGATTATCGATCAGGATTCGCAAGAACAGGGATATACATGCGCTGACCGTGGCGCTTATCAATATGCACACAACGACAAAAAAGAGCTGGATTTTATAGGCGGCCATGTACGAGAACAACCTTTTGATCGTTCCCGGCTTAAACCTCTTCCCGTTGCGCATCCGGAACACCCCCTCTGTTTTGCGATTCGTAGACTTCCCTGTATATCTCGCAAGTTTTCATCAATTCGTCATGCCGACCGACCGCGTTGATCTTACCGTCGTCCATAACGATGATTTTATCAGCGTCTATAACGGACGCTACTCGCTGGGCAATTATGATCTTCGTCACTTCCGGGATATTGCTTTTGAAAGCCTGGCGTATAAGTTGATCGGTTTTTGTATCGACAGCGCTGGTGGAATCGTCGAGTATCAGTATTTTTGGCTTTTTCAGCAACGCCCTTGCTATGCACAAACGCTGCCGCTGCCCCCCAGATACATTGGTTCCGCCCTGTTCGATATATGTATCATATTTATCTGGAAAATTCTGAATAAAACCGTCCGCCTGAGCCAATCGGCATGCCTCGGTCATTTCTTCCAAGGTCGCGTTTTCGTTGCCCCATCGCAGGTTCTCTTTGATTGTGCCTGAAAAGAGCACGTTTTTTTGCAATACCATGGCTACTTGGTTGCGAAGCGCAGCGATGTCGTATTCCCGTACATCCTTACCACCGACAAAAACCTGCCCCGCAACGGCGTCGTAAAGACGCGCAATAAGCTGCGCAAGGCTGGATTTTGATGAACCCGTCCCTCCCAAAATGCCAACAGTTTCCCCTGTCATGATCGTAAGGTTGATATCGTCAAGAACCGGTTTGCTAGCTTGCCTTGAGTAGTAAAAACTGACATGTTCAAACACTATTGATCCATCCATAACGATATATTCTGGATTATCACAGTTTTTCAGGTCGCTTTCCTCAGTAAGTATCTCCACGATGCGCTCCACTGACGCCCTTGCTATTATTACCATAACAAACACTCTGGACAGCAGTATCAAGCCCATGAGTATCTGAGTCGAGTAGGTAATAAGGCTTGTNAGCGCGCCGGTAGTAAGCCCNATTTCCGGATTGTTGCCCGTGCGCAAAATCTCCTTGGCGCCAAACCAGGACAGCAAAACCATGACAGTATAGAGGCAAAACTGCATNAGTGGCATGTTAAGTGCNATCCGTTTAGACGCTCTAGAAAAATCCTTGAAAATTGACTGGGAAATCTCGGCGAATTTCTGCGTTTCATGCTCTTCGCGATTATATGACTTGACGACACGNATCCCCAGCAGGTTTTCCTGCACAACGCGGTTTAGATTGTCATATGTCTTAAANGCCCCAACGAATATAGGATGGACATTTCTGATAATGAGCCACAATCCAAGTCCAAGTATAGGGATTATNACAAGAAATATCATTGAAAAACGCGCATCGATGTTGACAGAAAAAAAGAGCGCGAAAATAATCATCATCGGGCAACGCACCCCAAGGCGCATTACCATCTGGTACGCGTTTTGCACATTTGAAACGTCAGTAGTTAGCCGTGTTACTATACTCGCGTTTGAGAATTTGTCGATATTTGAAAATGAGAATCCCTGCACTTTGTGGAAAATATCCTGACGCAGGTTCTTCGCGAATCCCGCTGAAGCAATAGCATTGGTGCGTCCGGCGCGTAGCCCCACAAACAGCGAAATCAGAGCACAGACAAGCAAGGCTAGACCATACAGCAGTATATTGGTTATGTCATTGCGGCTAATCCCATAATCAATGAGAAAAGCCATCAGCGTCGGGACGCCAATATCTAAAAGCGACTCAAATGTAACGTATAACGGCGTAATTATGGTTTCTTTTTTATATTCCCGAAGGCTAGACAGCAACGTTTTGTACATGCAAATCCCCCTGATGCGAGCGCTTACGCAATTCAAAAAATGTTAGAATATACGTGCTCGCAGTGGTTAGTATCTAGTGGTTAGTCGTTAGTTGTTAGTTGTTAGTTGTTAGTAGATGGGAGTTGCGGAGAAGAATAAATTGTTTTTTGTTGCAAGCACGATAGCCTGCCTCTAATCCTGCGCTGTCCCAGTAGACCCAAAACCGTCGCTGCCTCGCCGCGTCTCGTCTAGGTCTTCACAAAGCATTAGTTGCGGCAGTTCGCAACCGGCTATGACCATCTGAGCTATGCGGTCTCCGTCCCTGACTGTGAATGATTCGGCCGATGTGTTTTTCAGCCCAACTATTATCTCGCCTCTGTAATCCGAGTCGACAACCCCAACACAATTGGCTGGTATGATACCGTTTTTAATCCCAAGCCCGCTCCTGGCGTATATGAAAGCGGCATAACCTGGCTCAAGCGCTATCGCGAATCCTGCTCCAATCATGCGCGTCTCCCCAGGCTCGATCACAACGTCCTCCCCCATGCTCGCGGCAATATCATATCCAACGCTGCCCGACGTTTTTCGCGTGGGCATTTTCGCGCCATGCGTCAATAGTTTAATTGGCAATCTCTTCATATTTCTCCTCGTAGTGTGCATTTTATTTCAGTTCCGTATACCCACTGAACAGTAACATATTTTCTTTATACTGTCAAACAACGGGTTGCCCTTCAGTTACTAACTACTTACCCAACGGTTACGCTGCTATTGACATTGTTATGAATATTTATTAGAATTGTGGCGCTCGAAGCATCGTGTAACGATGCCGCAATAATGGTCTATCCCTGCCTTTCGACCGGTGTTCCGTCCATCGAGCAAGCAGGGATAGTTGTATTGACATTCATTAGCGGCGCATCAATTTATCAATTTCAGCATAATCATATTAACATGCCGTTCGAATATATGTGTGTACATAACTTGAATTTTTTATTACATCTATGCTAAAATCTGTTAATTAATTATTAACGGATTTTATTACACAAATTGAGAGGCGCGAAAGATGACGACAATCAAACGCTCAGCCAGCGCGGCACGCATTATTTCAGGCAAACCTACCCCTGAAACGGAAATGCTGGATACCAGCGCGCCAGTTTCGCAAGGCAAAACGAAAGGATCGTCCCCTTGGCCCAGCGGACGCGAAAAGACGATCGCGTACAAGATTTTGCTAGCGAAAGGCATCTTGGACGACTCGGGCAAAATGCGCCTGACGTTCGACGCGCTAGTTTCCCACGACATTACATATGTTGGCATAATACAAACGGCGCGAGCAAGTGGCATGACGAAGTTCCCCGTCCCCTACGCGCTTACTAACTGCCACAACAGCCTTTGTGCCGTCGGAGGTACAATTAATGAAGACGACCACGCGTTTGGATTATCCGCAGCGAAAAAGTACGGCGGGATATTTGTGCCCGCTAATCATGCGGTGATCCATCAATACGCGCGGGAAAAGCTGGCGGGGTGCGGAAAGATGATCCTTGGCTCCGACTCGCATACGCGTTACGGCTGCTACGGAACTCTCGGAATAGGCGAAGGTGGCGGCGAACTTGTGAAGCAACTGCTAAAAAACACGTATGACATAGACCCACCTGAAGTCGTTCTTGTCTGGCTTGAAGGCTTGCCCCGGAAAGGGATCGGCCCTCATGACGTTGCTCTTGATCTAATAAAGAAAACATTTCCAGGCGGCGCGGTCAAAAACAAAATACTTGAGTTTGCCGGACCTGGCGTCGGTTCGCTGTCGATGGATTTCCGCATCGGCATTGACGTCATGACGACAGAAACAAGCTGCCTATCGTCGATTTGGGAAACCGACGCCGTCACGCGCACGTATTATGAAAGCGTCGGAAGGCTGGGGGAATTTCGCAAACTATCTATCGAAGAAGGAGCTTATTACGATTCTATAATAAGGATCGACCTTTCAGCGGCGGAATCAATGATCGCGCTACCCTTTCACCCATCAAAAGCCTATACGATACACGATTTACAGCGCGAGCCGGAAAGCATATTACACGCAGTCCAGGATGAATGCAACAAGGAACTGTTTGGGCAAGCCAAGCTCGACCTTTTACCGAGCATCAACAGGTACGGCGAAGTAACGTGCGAACAAGGCATTATCGCGGGCTGCGCCGGCGGGATGTATGAAAACATATCTGAAGCCTCCGACATCTTACGCGGGAAATCAGTTGGCGACGGATATTTCGATCTGTCCGTATATCCGTCTTCGACGCCGATCGCCCTAGCCATGTACCGTGATGGCGTCGCGGAAACACTTACACAAGCGGGCGCAGTCATTAAATCGGCATTCTGCGGTCCTTGCTTTGGCGCCGGCGATACTCCGGCGCACAACACGCTTTCAATACGTCATACAACCCGTAATTTCGCCAATCGCGAGGGATCGAAACCGCAAAACGGGCAAATAGCGGCAGTCGCGCTTATGGACGCCCGTTCTATTGCGGCGACGGCAGCAAATGGAGGCGTCCTCACAGCGGCGACAGACATCGATTACGAACCTACGCGACGCGTATACACATATGATGGCTGTATCTATGACAAGCGGTGCTATAACGGTTTTGGGAAGCCAGACCCTTCAACGGCGCTGCGGCTTGGCCCAAACATCGCGGACTGGCCTAAATTCCCCGCGCTGGAAGAAGAAATGCTCATACAACTGTGCGCTGTCATCCATGACGACGTGACGACAACCGACGAACTCATCCCGTCCGGCGAAACATCATCCTATCGCTCAAACCCTATCGCGCTGTCTGAATTTACGCTATCACGGCGCGTACCAGGATATGTCGCGGCAAGTAAAACGGCGCGCTCGCTCGAAGAGGCAAGACGTAACGCAAAAACGCCCGCTCAAGCGGTCGAATTGGCGGAAATCGCTAAAATGCTTATAAAACTTGGTGGAGACCTCGCGAAGACTTCTATAGGCTCATGCATATTCGCAAAAAAGCCGGGGGACGGCAGCGCGCGCGAGCAGGCAGCGTCATGTCAAAAGGTTCTGGGCGGGTTAGCTAACATATGCTATGAATACGCTACGAAACGGTATCGCTCGAATTGCATCAACTGGGGCATTCTCCCTTTCACTATCAACAAAAACGAACCCTTCAGCTATTCGGTTGGAGATTGGATTTACATACCAGGAATCCGCCAAGCTATATTATCGGGCGCCGAGGTTATCCACGCCAAAGCTATAATCGGCGGACACGACGGTTCTGCATGTGATATTACGCTCGAATGTCAGGGTTTGAGCGCGCAAGAACGAACCATCCTCTTAGAAGGATGCCTTATGAATTATTACGCAAAGATATGACTGTCATGAACAGTCGCAAACAAAATAGGCAAATTAGAGGGCGAATAATGACAAACATAATTCGCCCAGCTCTCAGCATATTTAAAGAATTTACATAGCTGCTACCGCGATGTCGTCGCAACAGTTTATCACCGCGTCGGCAAAAGCATATATATCACTATTTTTTGTTTCCTCTATCCTTCTTCGCGCGATTTCCATCTCAGACTTTCCGATGTAGTCGCGTATCAACGAGCTTTTATCCAGTAGCGCCAACAAACAAATTGTTTCCTCCGGCAATGTCCCATCACGCGCAAGCTCCGCTCGAAATCTATCTATAACACTCTTGACAGCTTCAGCTTTTGGTTGATACTTCATTTTCTTTTTACTTGTTCCAAACTCACTTGCTACCTCCGCGTAGCGCGATTGCACCAACGAATCGCCTACCGCGTCGAATAGGTCGTCGTATCGGCTACTGTTTAATGTGGACGCAAATACTCCGACTATCCCCTTATCGTCGCTGTACCTTCGAAGAGTCATTATTGTTTGAAACAATGGTTTTAAATAAGCCAAACCCTCATCCCACTTTTTACAGGCGACAAGGTCGCCATTCCCGACGCTGACAATATATTCATTATCAAGCAATTCTTTTATTCCCCCAACAACCAAACACGCAGGAAACGCCGAATTCCAGGCAAAGTGCGCCTTCATCATACTGTTTACAGCGCATAAGAAATATTCTTGTGTGTAGGACAACGTTTTCACCGATTTACCTCCAAAATACTAGCATTGACTTTAACTAATTTCATCAACATTTAAATCCACATAATTATAAAAAAATTACACAATAGTGTAATCGATTCGGGAGTCACCGGTACGTTTATTAGAGTAAGAGGTATCATTACTATATTTTTATACAAAATACGTCAACATTTCCCCTTCCTTTACCACACTAAGCTGAAAACTCAACTATACGTGAAAATCAAGATCGATACCCATGCTGAAAACCCCGTTTTCACACATAATTTTCATAACTCCGGAATACTTCTCGACTGCGGTCAGTATTGAACGTAAGCCAAACCCATGCGATTGTTTATTCTCTTTTGTAGTCGCGATAACGCTGTTTATTATCTGAACATCTTCCGCCGTTGGGTTTTCAATATTAATAAACAAGAAGTCTTTTATAAACCTCGACTGAATTTTAATAACTTTTTTCTCTTCCTTCGGCAGTTTTGCGCACGCCTCGATCGCGTTGTCCAATGCGTTGCCGAAAATGACGCAAATATCCGCCGGGTTGAGCAATGGCTCTGGTACGGAACCTTGAAATTGAATAGTCGCGTTTACTGCTGCCGCTGATATCTGCTTTTCATTGAGCAACGCGTCAAGTATGACGCTGCCTGTTTCAAAATTGGACGCCGATCCATTTATCATCAAATGTTCCGTTTCAAGAAAACTCATGGCGCCGGAAACGTCATTCTGGTTTAAAAAGCTTATGAGACCTATGCGCATGTTCTTATAGTCATGTTGGAATTTCGAGATATTTTCATTCATTTTTGACATAGACTTATAATGTTCCAGTTGCGAATGCACTTGTTTATTCATGACGTTAGACAAATTCCTATAGTGTATAGTTGAAAGATTATTCACTATGAGCAGCGGTCCCATAATACCTGTCATGATAATCATAGTCGCCGTAAGCATTCCTGAAAACTGAAGCCATGGTAGATCGGAATGTTCGTTGAATAAAATCGAAAACAGCGTCGCTAATAAAGCGCTTATCCATATTGAGCCAAGGAGCAACGCTTTCATCCCTCTCGTAACCCGGGTAATGCTGTAAAGGATCCTCGATAGCAAACCGCTTTTCCCAGTAATAAGAATAATGATCAAGATAGCTGAGTTTGTGATCAAATCCGCTGCGGGAAAATCGATAACGTTTGGCATAATTATTGCCACGATCCACATAATGGATGTTGATACAGTTGACATCAATCCCAAAATTAAAATCGAGAAAAATAGGCTTTGGCTTTTCTGAATATTCTCAAAAATAACGAGCGACGCGAGTACGGAAAACATTATGACCGCCACATTGAAACCGCTTTTGTCAATCACCTCAGGAAAGAACAGCAAGAAGAATAAATACGCCAAAAGGAGTCCGGAAAAGACAATAATCGCAGCCATTTTTTTGATCTTGCCGAACAGAGCGGCTTTAATGACAATTTGAACAATAAGGATGCTAATGAGCGTCGAAAACACAGTCATTATCATAAAATTTGCCTTCCTTCATCTATCTATTATTATGACTTTTTGGTTAGTCTTAATCTTGTGCGTTTTACTCCAATTATCCGGCCTGTCTCTCTTGTTCAAGCCAATTTTCGATGTAGGTGAAGTATATTTTTAAAAAGAAGATTAAATAAACGAAAGGAGTGCGAGAAAATGGGAGCTATTCTAAACAGTTTTGTTCGCTGGCTCTGTTTCTGAGCTTGCGCCAAAACCAAATCGGCGGTCATGAACTGCCGATTTTCTTTTTTTGCTTGTAAATTGTTATAAACTCCGGCCTTTAGCATAATTCTTGTAAGCCTCCTTAAATGACGGTAGATACTTACGGCTGGCAGGTACTCGCGCGCCATTTGTAAAGTATACATATTCTTTGTCATAGTTTTTAATATGGTTGATATTTACTATAAACGCTTTGTTTACTTTGTGAAAAATGCTAGCAGGCAATTGAGCCGCTATCGAAGCCATGGTCCTCGCGCAGTGCAAGCTTTCATTCACTAGGTTTACAAAGCACTTTTTATTATCCGCTTCAAGGTAAAACACCTCGTTTGTCTTGATACAGACTGTTTCTCTGCCAACTTTGAGAAGTATTGGGTAATCGTCTCCGATTGTTGTAAAATAATCATCCAACGCTTTGTGTAGTTTATCAACGTCAAGCGGTTTTTCGAAAAACCGGAACGCGCTAACCTCAAACACTTCATACACGATTTTGGAATAGCTAGTAAGAAAAATGATTACGCAATCTTTATTCTTCCCACGCAGGATCTTAGCAGTTTCCAATCCATTGATACCGCTCATGCGATAGTCCATAAAAACGACGTCGTACTCATATGATGAGTTGAGCAGATCCTCTCCACAGATGTATTCATCCACCGCAAGATCCAAATTACGCATGTTGGAATATGTATAAACCGCCTTTTTTATTTCATTTTGAAATAGCATGTCATCATCGCATACGGCAAATCGCATACTGATCTCTCCTTTCAACGACTTCAGGGCGCAGGCGTACAAACCGTATCACGCGTTTTTGATATTTCATCTTTTCATATTATCCAGTGGCTATCGTTATTTGTCAAGCGTTATGTGGAGTATTTATAGCTTATTACGGCGAAACAGGTTATTATTTACTCTATTTGCTTAATCAAAGCAGAATTTACAAAAACTTCTCACAATGATGTATAAGAGCCTGTATAATGATAGCGGCGGTTTCAGCTACTCCATAATAAGAGGTTGACCCATGGCTTCTAGTTATATCGTGTTTTCTGATGTGGTGCGCGAATATCACAGCGGGCAGGTTTCGGTTCGGGCGGCGGACGGGATGTCTTTCAAACTTGACAAAGGCAAATTCAGCATGATCGTCGGCCCTTCAGGCGCGGGAAAAACAACCGTACTGAATATATTAGGCGGTATGGACACAGCAACCTCGGGCGATGTCTCCGTCGATGGGCGCGATATAACAAGCTTATCAAAACGCGATATTTGCACGTACAGGCGTAACGATGTAGGTTTCGTGTTTCAGTTTTACAATTTAATTCCTAACCTCACCGCTTTGGAAAACGTTGAGTTGGGACTACAGATTTGCAACGACGCGCTCGACCCTCTATCAGTGTTGGGCGAAGTTGGACTCGATCACAGATTGTCAAACTTCCCCGCGCAGCTATCCGGCGGCGAACAGCAACGGGTGGCGATCGCCCGCGCGCTTGCGAAAAACCCGAAACTCTTGCTCTGCGATGAGCCTACAGGCGCTCTGGACTACGCGACAGGCAAAAGCATACTGAAGCTTTTGCAGGACTTCTGCCGAAATAAAGGCGTCACGGTCGTTGTTATTACGCATAACTTGGCGATAACACCAATGGCTGACAGGGTCGTCAGGATAAAGAGCGGCAAAGTCGAATCCATTGCCGACAATTATGCGCCCGTTTCTATATCAGATTTAGAATGGTGAAATCGCCAATCAGTTTTTCGCGCTATGGAGCCGTTGATAAAGAGTTGTTTTCCTTTGTTGAAGTGGTGAGATTTTGAGTAAAAGCGCTTATTGGAAAGATATTTTCAGGGAAATACCCAAATCGATTGGCCGCTACCTGTCCCTGATAATCATCACGGCTCTCGGCTCCGCGTCTGTCGTTGGCATACTCGCAACTTCTTTGGATATGAGAGCGGTAGCTGACAAGACATATAAGCAGCGCAATCTTTACGATATACAAATAAAGTCCTCGACCGGCTTTTCCGACGATGATATTTCCGCGCTCAGAGAAATACCAGGCGTCGACGTAGTAATGCCAACGAATGTTTTCGACGTATACGTATATTTCGATGACGAAACACGCACAATGCGCTCATTTGCCCTACCTGGTGCGCTCAACGATATTGAGATCACGGAAGGTCGTCTGCCGGCAAACTCCGTCGAGTGTGCTATCGATGACGCGCTGCTCCGCCAACACGGATTGGTGATCGGAGACAGCGTCGCGTTTGGGCTCGATGACATGAGCGATTATTTCGACATGCTCTCCAGCAACGAGTTCAAGATCGTCGGTACTGTTACATCTCCGTTTTTTATAATTCCTGAAAGCCGGGGAACCACTTCACTTGGGGATGGGCGGCTTGACTACTATATGTATCTCCATCCCAGCGCGTACAAGCAGGATATAAGCACTGACGCTTACATACTCATGGAAGGCTCTCGTGATATGGACAACCTGTCCGACGATTATTACGACGTGTCCGACGAATGGGTGCGCCTGATCGAGCCTACGGGCGATATCCGTGTTCAGGCAAAGGAGCAGGAGTTCATCGATGCGCAAACGGAGATAGACGACGGCTGGCAGGAGTATATCGATGGCGTCGCCGAACTCGACGAAAAGGTAGCCGACGCTAGGCGCGAACTCGACGACGCCCAAACGGATCTGGATGATGCGAGGCAAGAACTAGAGAAGGCACAAATCGACCTTGAGGAAGCTCAAACCACGCTGGACGAGAAAATAGCCGACGCGCAGGCAGAGATAGACAAGAACGCTCTCGAACTAAAAAATGGGAGAGCTGAGATCGATAAAAACCGCGCCGAACTCGAAAATAGCCAAGTTGAAATCGACCAGGGGCGCGGTTTGCTGCTAACCAACCTTCAACAACTGGAAACAACCGCCCCATATGGAGCGTCGCCCGAGCTTGATGCTCAGTATGACATTTTGTATACAGAGTTGGGGCGGCTTGACTATGCACAATCGGAACTGGATGCGGGGATGGCGCAACTTGAGGCTGCGGAAATAGCAATAGTAGACGGAGAGGCAAAGCTTAGAAACGCGCGCGCTACTTTGGAACGTGAACGCGCAGACGCGCAGAAGGAAATCGACGACGGTTGGGCGGAAACCAAAGACGGTTGGGCGGAACTTGCAGACGGGTTGACCGAGTGGCAAGACGGCGTTAAAACGCTGGAGCGCGAGGAGGCGGACGCGCTTACCGAACTATCGGACGCAAAGCTGGAACTTGAAGACGCGCAGGAGACGCTTGACGCGGCGCCAACGCCCGAATGGTTTTACTTTACCCGCCAAGACAACCACGCCTTCGATTCATATTGCAGCGATACTTCGAGGCTTGAAAGTATCGGGTACGTCTTCCCTCTCGTGTTTTTCGTCGTCGCCGCGCTTGTATCGCTCACTACAATGACGCGTATGGTCGATGAACAAAGGACTCTGATCGGTATTTACAAAGCGTTGGGATATGGGACGCTGAGAATCGCCTTCAGACTTCTTCTCTATGCTTTCAGCGCTGGCGTTACTGGTGGTCTTGTCGGCGTCATTGTTGGCAGCAATCTTTTCCCGCGCGTTATCTTTGGCGCCTACTTGCATATGTACGAGATGCCGCCGATCGACACGCCAATACCCACGAACATCAGTCTTATTGCTATCGCGACTTCAGTAAGCCTAGTTGTAGTTGTGACATTTGCTACGAGTTTGCGTTCGATGCGCACTTCCCCTGCCGAGATGATGCGTCCCAAGACGCCTCAGAGCGGCAAGAAAGTGTTTATCGAGAAAATACCGTTTATTTGGGGTTTCCTGAAATTTTCAGGCAAAGTAACGGCGCGAAATATACTGCGGTATAAAAAACGCTTTATTATGTCGCTTGCCGGCGTCGCGGGCTGCACGGCAATACTGCTCACATCGTTCGGTTTGCGCGATAGTCTGGCCGCCATATCCGACCTACAATACGGCAAGGTGGTATCGTACACTTCACAGGCGTATCTTAAAGAAATCACGTCGGAAATCCAAAGAGCCGGTATCGACGCATACATATCAGGCGACCGTCTGTATATCCGCGAAGAGTCTTTGAGCGCCGACGGATGCGCTTATCCCGTATCGATGATGGTCCCGGAATCGTCCGATAGGTTGGGCGAATTTATCAACCTGTATTCGCGCAAGTCCGGGGAAACAGTCCCGCTCACGTCCGACGGCATATTAGTCTCCGAAAAACTGGCTCGCGAACTCGGCATATCAGAGGGCGACAGCTTTAGTTTCACGTCCAACAGCAGCGACTATTATACCGTCCAAGTAACCGGGGTTATTGAAAACTACGTTTTGCACTATATATACATGAGTCCTGAAATGTACACTGAGTTATTTGACGCCGAACCTCTGTTCAACAGCGTCCTGATTGTCTCTAGTGATGATTCTGTAGGGATGCTTACCAGAAGCAGCGACGTCAGGGCAATCGTATATACAGCAGACCTGAAGGAAAACATCTCGGATTCAACCGACGCGCTTGGAATTGTGGCTATTGTTCTGATTATACTTGCCTGTTCCTTAGCGTTTGTGGTACTTTTCAACCTGACGAACATCAACATCACGGAACGAATCCGGGAGTTGGCGACGATCAAGGTGCTCGGCTTCTACGATGAGGAGCTAGCGATGTATATCTATAGGGAAAACGTTATAGTCACGCTGCTAGGTATTGCTCTCGGACTTGTAGCTGGTATTTTTCTTCACGCCTACGTCCTGAAAGCTGCGGAAATCGACTTGCTTATGTTCCCGCGAATAATACTGTTTCATAGTTATATATACTCCGTCGGGCTTTCGATAGTTTTTGCGGTGTTTGTCAACTTGGTAATGTACATCAAGCTGTCAAGGATCAACATGGTCGAGTCGCTAAAGAATGTGGAATAGGTAATAGTTTCAGTGGACATCCAAAAACACAGGTTGGTTACAGCCAACGCACTAGTACTGCGATGAAAACTTGTACAATTGTATAAACTTGTGCGCGAAGCCTGTAACCATTGCGAGTTTTTTGGATACCCACTGAACAGTTACAGGTAATAGGACAACACAAGGAGAACCGTTGTGTTTTGTTTGACATATTAATAAACCACTGTTATTATTGTCTGAAGTTACTAGTCAGGAGGCAGCTATCAATGCTTGACCCTACCAAGTACAAAGACTGGCAAATCGCTGAAAGGGCTGAGAAAACCCTTCCCAGCGTAGAATACTTCATCGACAAGATGGGGCTTACTCCCGACGAAGTCGTCCCATATGGCAAAACCCCCAAGCTCAACTTCACAAAAATAATGAACCGTCTGGCTGACAAACCTGATGGAAAATTCATAGAGGTCACGGCAATCACGCCGACTCCTTTTGGTGAAGGCAAGTCAACCACCTCGCTCGGCCTTATCGAAGGGATCGGCAAGCTGGGCAAGAATGTCGGCGGATGCCTGCGCCAACCCTCTGGAGGCCCGACTATGAACGTCAAGGGCACGGCGGCGGGTGGCGGAAACGCGCTACTTATACCAATGACCGAGTTCTCCCTTGGCTTGACGGGAGACATTAACGATATTATGAACGCGCATAACCTGGCTATGGTCGCGCTTAACGCCCGAATGCAACACGAACGCAATTATGACGACAAAAAACTTGCTGAGATTGGCATAAAGCGCCTCGATATCGACCCGGAGCGCGTAGAAATCGGATGGGTGATCGATTTTTGCGCCCAATGTCTACGCAACATCCGTATCGGTTTGGGAGAAGGCGACAGGAACGGTTTTGAGATGGAATCAAAATTTGACATTGCTGTTGGTAGCGAACTTATGGCTATCCTCTCAGTCGCTTCTGATCTAAAAGACCTGCGCGAGCGTATAGGGAATATAATCGTCGCGTATGATAAAAGCGGCAAGCCTGTAACAACTGCCGACCTTGAGGTCGATGGCGCCATGGCGGCATGGATGCGAAAAACCATCAACCCAACTTTATGTTATACCGTCGAACACCAACCATGCCTTGTGCATGCCGGACCTTTCGCGAATATTGCTATCGGGCAGTCGTCAGTCATTGGTGATCGCCTCGCGCTCAAACTGTTCGATTATCATGTAACCGAGTCCGGCTTTGCCGCTGACATCGGATTCGAGAAATTCTTGAATGTAAAGTGCCGCTTGTCCGGTCTCAAGCCGCGCGTTTCAGTAATCGTGGCGACGATTCGAGCGCTTAAAATGCATGGCGGCGGCCCTCCAGTCCTCCCTGGTCGTCAGCTTCCCAACGCGTACACGGAGCAAAACCTTGAACTGTTGGAAAATGGCGCCGAAAACCTTTTCCACCATGTTAAAAACGTAAAAAACTCTGGCATCACTCCGGTCGTCTGCATAAACAAGTTCTTCACCGACACAATCGAGGAGATAGCGCTACTCAAAAAGCTATGTGCAGCCCGGGGCGTCAGATGCGCGCTCAGCGAGCATTGGCAATACGGCGGCGAAGGCGCGCGGGAGTTGGCTGAAATGGTCGTCGAAGCCTGCGAGGAGCCGGTCGATATCAGATATCTCTATGACCTTTCCATGCCGCTTAGGGAACGTGTCGAGTTGATAGCGAAGGAATTCTACGGCGCGGACGGAGTCGATTGGGCGCCGCTCGCAGCCAAAAAAGCGGAACGCTTTGAGAACGACCCATATTATTCCAACTTTTCCACAATGATGGTCAAAACACAGTTGTCTTTGTCGCACGATCCGGCACTCAAGGGCGTACCAAAGGGGTGGCGGTTGCCAATACGCGATATCCTTGTTTATGGCGGCGCTAAATTTCTGTGCCCAATGGCAGGATCTATCAGCATGATGCCGGGAACCGGTTCGAGTCCGGCTTATCGACGCATCGACATCGACACTGCGACCGGCGCTGTTTCAGGCTTATTTTAGGATTCTTTGTGGGCACGGCTCACTTATGGAGGGCATATGTCGTTTGTAAACAATAATTGTGTTGAATTTGTCAGACTTCTTGCCTCAAGCGCTCCTACGCCGGGCGGCGGCGGGGCTTCCGCGCTTGTTGGAGCTGTCGGCATGGCTCTTGGCTCTATGGTCGGGAGTTTGACCATCGGTAAAAGGAAATACGCGGACGTCGACACCGATATAACAGCGCTTATGGACGAAGCAAAAAAACTACAAAACGAGCTGTTACGTCTTGTCGATGAAGACGCAGTTGTCTTTGAGCCTCTGTCCCAAGCATATGGAATACCAAAAGGCACCCCCGGCAGGGATCAAGCGATGGAAGAAGCGTTGAGGATCGCCTGCACCGTCCCGATAGACATTATGCGCGCTTGCGCAAGAGCTATCGAGCTAATGGGTGAGATCGCTCATAAGGGCAATACCTCCGCTCTCAGCGACGCGGGCGCAGGCGCGGCATTATGCAAAGCAGCGCTAATGGGGGCGAGCCTAAATGTATTTATAAATACAAAATCAATGGTAGACAAGGACTATGCATATGATATACAATCCGTAGCTGACAACTTGCTTAGCAAGTACTGCCCGATGGCGGACGGAATATACGATTACGTCCTCATGCAGCTGAGAGACTGATTGCGCAGACTAAGAGGGGCTGTTAATAAATATATGGATATAGCTAAACTGTTAAATGGCGCTGACGTCGCAAACGCGCTGAATAGCAAAATTATCAACGAAGTCGAGGCGTTGAAGACAGTTGGGGTCTCCCCTACCCTCGCGATACTACGAGTGGGGGAAAAACCTGAAGATATATCGTACGAAAAAAGCGTTATGAAAAGATGCGCGACTACGGGAGTAGGAGTCAAGAGCGTCGCGCTTCGTGCCGACGCGGCTCAAGAAGAGCTTAAACAAATCATCTACGATCTCAATTGCGACGGAAACGTCCATGGCGTTTTAATATTTCGTCCGCTCCCTAAGAGCCTGGACGAGAGCGCCGCTTGCGCTGCCCTGGATACCGCCAAAGACGTTGATGGCATCACCAAAGAGTCTCTTGCCGGCGTGTTTACAGGTAGCGGCAAAGGTTTTGCGCCATGCACAGCGCAAGCTTGCGTTGAAATTCTCGACCACTATAAAATAGGCTGCGAAGGCAAACGCACTGCCGTAATAGGGCGCAGTCTCGTAGTCGGAAAGCCTGTGGCAGTCATGTTAATTGATAAAAACGCCACAGTCACCGTTTGCCATACGCGTACCCCCGACATGCCCGCGATAACAAGAGACGCTGACATTATCATCTCCGCTGTCGGCAAACCGGAATTCTTAACGAAGGACTACTTTAGCCCCGGTCAGATTGTCATAGACGTCGGCATAAACTGGAGTGAGGAGAAATCGAAACTATGCGGCGACGTCAGGTTTGAGGACGCGGCGCGGGTAGTCGCGGCAATCACGCCTGTCCCCGGCGGAGTCGGGACAGTGACCACATCAGTTCTGGTAATGCATGTTATAAATGCGGCGAAAATTGGAGCGTTTGCGTAACTTTTCCGAATCAACCATCTGAGCGAAATATTCTGACCAGTTACGTGTTTCCACCAAAAGGAGAGTTGTTAAATGATTATTATCGCCGAAAAACTCAATGGTTCCATCCCAACTTGCGCACAAGCCATAGCCGCGCGCGACGAGGCTTATATAACAGATCTCGCCATACGCCAAACCGCCGCTGGCGCAACGTTTATTGACTGTTGCGCGTCTGTTGGCAAGGATGAGTTTGAGGCTCTTAAGTGGATGATCGAAACTGTGCAGAACGTATCGGATTGCCCTATCTCCATCGACTCGCCCGATGTTCATGTCATCATCGAGGCTATGCAGTTGTGCAAAAAACCCGGTTTGTTCAATTCAGTTTCCGGCGAAGGCGATAAAATTGACCTGGCCTTCCCTATATTAACCAAACCCGAATATATGGAGTGGGAAGTCATGGCCTTGCTATGCGACGATTCCGGCATCCCAAAAACAGCAACCAAACGCATAGAAGTTTTTGAAAGGATTGTCGCCAAGGCTAATGAGTATGGGATCGAGGAGAACCGCATTCATATCGACCCGCTTGTCGAAATGCTGTGCGTGACTGACGATGGAGCGGGCGTATCGATAATTATCGATGTTATGCGGCATATTAAGGCTGTATGCCCGAAAATACATATCTCCGGCGCTATCTCGAATATATCCTATAACCTTCCAGCGCGAAGGCTAGTCAATCAGGCTTTTGCCGCGTTGGCGATCGGCGCCGGCATGGACAGCGCCGTATTAGATCCCCTAAGCCGGGATTTGCGGGGCGTGATCTACGCGGCTGAGGCGATGGCTGGCCTCGACGACTTTTGCGCGGAATATATGTCAGCGTTCCGAGAGGGCATATTCAAGGCGTGAATTTTACTGATTTAGGAGGGACATATATGTCTAGAATTTCGGAAATAGCGTCCGCTGTGGAAAACGGCAAGGTAAAACTAATAGAAAGCCTCGTTCAAAATGCTCTTAACGCAGGCGAAGACGCAAGCAACATCCTTAGCGAGGGTATGATCGCGGCTATGAGCGTCGTTGGCGCCAAGTTCCAGTCAAATGATATATTCGTCCCCGAGATGCTCGTTTCGGCAAAAACGATGAAAAAAGGCGTAGAAACGCTACGTCCCTACCTTACAGGCGGAATTGTCAGTAAAAACGGAAAGTATATCATCGGAACGGTCGCTGGCGACTTGCACGACATCGGCAAAAACCTTGTCGCGCTAATGATAGAGTCCGCAGGTTTTGAGGTCGTCGACCTTGGCGTTGACGTCCCTGCCGAAGAATTCGTCAAGGCTATCAAAGCAAATCCTGAATGCAGGCTCGTTGGCGCTTCCGCCTTGCTGACGACGACTATGGGCGCCCTCAAGGGCACCGTCAGGGCGATCATCGACGCCGGTTGTAAAGACCAAGTGAAGATCATGGTAGGCGGCGCCCCTGTCACACAGGAGTTCGCCGACGCTATAGGTGCGGACGCCTATAGCCCCGACGCCGGCTCCGCCGCCGTCAAAGCGCTAGAGCTTATATCGTAAAGTGAGCCGCAGGTCGAGTAAGTGCCGGGCTGTTGACGCTAAAACCCATACTTTGGCCGAACAGATACCTTTACGATCAAATCGCCTCGTTCGCTATTTACGTTACCTAGCTCGCCTAAACCACGAATTGTGATTATCTGCCCGTTAACAGTATTTCTAGGAACTTTGACGACTATTTTTTTGCTTATCTTGATATAGCCCTTTCCTGAACACTTCAAGCAGGAATCGCCCATATCCTTCCCCGACCCTTTGCACGCTTGGCACTCGCGCGTCCGTGTTACTTTTCCGAACGCGCTGCCTGATACAACGCGCTCAAAACCAGCGCCGTTGCATTGCTTGCAAACTCCGGCAGCAGCGCCTCCCGTCCTTGATCCCGTTTCGTTGCATGCATCGCACTTCTCGGAATAGTTGAACGCGATCTTTTTGTCTGTACCGGAAATCGCTTCATCCCACGATACGTTTATATTAACTGTAATATCGCGACCGCGCCCTTGTTCGCCCTTCTTCCTCCCGCGCCTGACGTAGTCTCCATAAGCGCCTGTAAACAGGTCGTCAATATTGATGTCGCCGCCGCTATATCCGCCCGAAAATGGGCTGTCGCTTTTCTTTCCTTCACCCCGCTCGGATCCCGAGTGGCCAAATTGGTCGTACTCGGCTTTTTTCTGGGGGTCTGAAAGTACTGCATAGGCGTCGTTGATTTCTTTAATTTTCTCTTCGGCGTTCGCGTCGTCCGGGTTCGCGTCCGGGTGATACTTCTTCACCAGTTTCCTATACGCGGATTTTATCTCTTTCTCCCCCGCGTTTCTCTTTAATCCAAGAGTTTCATAAAAATCTCGTTGATTTCCCATAAACTGTCAAACCTCATTACAATATACTATCGACGCGTTATACGTCGTACTCTAAAATCTTAGTAAACTTTAGCCCCAATATGCAGCGCCGCAAAGCGCTTTCAGCTACCGCCATCCTAACGACGATGGAACGTATCCCTTTCGGGGATCGCGCCGTAAAAATGAGCGGCGCGTCGTTGTTGTTGAAAGCTATGCGCGAAATAATTCCGTCATTTCTAAAATCGGCTTTGAACTCTTCATATATTGGTGGTTTGAAGCGCCAAAAAACCACTTGTTCTTTCTTTTCAAAATCCAAATACACAACCGGCTGAAAATTATATCTCGTCATATATTGTTCCAATAACATTTTCAGCCTATCACTAACAAGTTCGTTTCGGGAATCATAGTCAATTTCTTCAAATCGGTTCACGTCGACAGTTTTGACAACCCCTGCGTCGTCGCCCTTTGGCGCGGCTGGCAGAAGAGTTTTTTCGGGCGGTTCCATTACATAATAACGCATATATTCGACCGTTCCTCTCCATATAATCTGATATGACAACTTTAACAATGACAGCGATATTTACAATAGTACATCTTGACATACACGTTGTGATAGTATATCATACTTATAATGATTTGTGTATCAAGGAATTTTTAAATCTTCAATATTCGGTTAACGATTTTTACGGAGTAACATTACGGATAAATTTCTTACGATTTTAACAGAAATTACGAAAATTTTAAGTATTTGGGCTTGTAAAGAGATTGTTTATGTCATATAATACCATTATAGTTGCGTAGGCTACGCCTCATCGGCTCCGTTCGCTTTCAACTTTAGCGAGTTATAGCGGAGATTGCTAAGATTTGGTTTCAGAGATTATCGATTATCATAAGCAAAAGAGGGGGATTTACTTTGATAGACCAAACGAACCGCACAATTCTGTTTGATGTTATTAATCCTGAGCTTTTTAGTCTGTCCGATCTTATGACCGGGACTGAAGAGAATGTCTCATCCTTAACAGATGAAAAAATTAAGGAAATCAACGACGCGTTGTTGGTAGGCAGTTTCGACGAATTCCTGAAAAAATTCAAGCCTACTATTTACAGCTATTTTGATACGAACAATATGCCGACACATTCGCTTGTCAAGCCAGTGGGAATACCGGATATGTTCGTAAAAACAATTTCTCTCGACAGAACAAACAGAATACTGAAGATGTTTACCTCCATGATGGATCGCAAAAGATCTTCAAACACTACGAATATCGCTTTCGACTATGAAGCGGTCACAAAAATGCTTGCCCCTGACAAAGCGCTCAAGGAAATGCACAAAATCAAGATGGAAATCAGATATCTTGAAGGGCAAAACGAGACGCTTGAAAGGGATTCGCCAGCCAAGGCTGACGCCGTCAAGAAACTTATAAGCAAATACGAAGCCACCAGAAAATACTACAACGAAACAGGTGCTCAGCTTGCTTTGACGGCGGGCATGCTCAAGGAAAATTTAGTAGCCATGCAAAAAGCGGGCCAATCGGGTAAAGAATACGCGTTGCCTGCAGTACCAGTATTTGAAAACGGCGAGCTAGTCAGCTTGACCCCAAGCGATGAGTTTTTAGCGCTATCCACCGGCGGCGCTAGAGGAAGGGCCGCGCTTGGCGAAGGCGACGCTGGAGAGGTGAAACTCCTTGAAGACGGCACCTCCGCCCCTGTGGAGATCGACTACAAGCAATACACCGTCAATACCCTGGCGAAATACTACGACCAAAGCATGACCGAGGTCTACGCTTCCGTCGGACACGAATACGACCCTGAAAAAGGCGGTTTCCACCGCGAGCTGGTTTTGTCCGCTTTCACGGATAGCGCGAACGTCGCTTTGATGCAAATGTCCAAAGAAGAGAAGGTCGAAAAGTACAACCGTTTCTCTGCTCTACACGCACTATGGGAGAAATCCTTCATACGCGAGGCCAAGGTGCTTATAGAAAAGTTACTAAATGTGAAGGCTTTCTTCGATCAATATAATCCCAAACTCCCCAAAATGAGGCCGAAGCTTCTTGTAGTCAACTCCCGCGTCTCGGATATTGTCGAAGAAAGCTACATGAAGCAATTGCAGCAATACCTGGAGTCTGTGAACAACAAGCTTGAATGCAAGGATACTATTTGGTTTGGCATCGTGCCTGATTTGCGCTTCTCCGAGGGAAGCGACGATGTGGAAGTCGATCCGGAGACAATGAGGGCGATGGGATTTACGGGCGACTTTTATACCGGCACGAAAATCGAGCCCAACGAAATGATGGATCTACAGCAATTACTCGACGGTATCAAAAAATACCGTATACAGACGTTCTTCTCGTTTGAAGCGGGAGACGACACGACGTTTTCACGGATCGCGACGCACGGTATCGATGCGTATATGGAAAAAACGGAGCCTATCATAGGGGCGGAGTATGACAGATTCGCTATCGCTTGCCTACCGAACTTCACCGTTATTCCCAGAGACCGATCGAAGGTGGTGTACGGTGCGCGTGTTTATGAAACCGAAACCAGCGTAGAGTTTTCCGACGACGTTGAAGAACAGTTCAAGTTCTGGATATACGGCGTTTATATAAGTTCTGCTTTTGTCGCGGCTGGGCTGGTATCAGCATGTCAGTGTCCAAACTTCCTCGCTACAAAATTCGGCACAAAAGCGAAGGTGGCAAAAGACCTGCCAGGCGTGCGATTTGATATTGAAGCTGAAAACTATAGCGAAATAGTAACCACGACGTTCGCCAAAGAAATAGCTGGAATAACAAACGACGACCGTCAAAAGCTCAACGAGAACAATTTCGGCTTCGTGTTTTCATCAGACAAATCCGGAAACGTGATCGTATTCAAAGCCCGTTCCATGTACGAAAAGGACGGAAGCTTCGTTAGCTTATTTAAAGAAACCACTACATCATATATACTTAGGGTGCTAAGGATACTTAGTAACGACAAGCGCGCTGGGATAGAAAAACAATACGCCCCGGGTGGGCAGGTTAAAAAATGGGAGCTTGTCAAAGGGTATGTCAATTCTGTCCTGGGGGATGCGGATAGCATCAGCCCTCCTGAAACGGAAGAAGGGAATACCAGTATAGAGGTTATATTCGGCGGTATGGCTGAATACATAAACCTCGAAATAATCACGGATTAAACTGCTGCCATTAAATTGGCTGTAGAATATTTAGGAAGGGAGGTTTATTCAATGTCATCAGAGTACAAAATCACTATTGCCGACGTAGCAGAACTAACAGAAGAAGTATTAAAGGTAGAGTTTGACTCGACGACGCCTGCAAGCTCGGACGCGCGGTCATCGAGCATCGTTGCAACCCTAACCATTACAGGTAGGGTAGCGTATGACGCCGACAAGGCGTTCATGAAGGATTCCGTCAAGGAAATCGCGGCATGGGCTATGGTAAAACCGGAGAGCCCGGACGCGTACAAAACAGTGTCTGTGGAGTTCAACCATACGGGACTTACCAGAAACTATGAGTTGTCCCACGCATTCGTACTTTCGTTCCACGAAATGTTCGAAGACCAGAACGGCTTGTTCCAGTTGGTGGTCAGGCAGAAAAAAGACAGACTTGACGGAGTTAAGGTTGAATAGACTTTATCCCAGAGCAGGGAAGCGCCAAAAGGCGCTTCCCTGCAAGTACTCCCTATGTGTGGGTTACGCCCACAACCCAGTAAATATATAAGCGAGGGCGGATAATGAAAACGACTAAGAAATTTGTTATATTTATTGGCAGCTTGTTACTGGCGTTTTTTCTGTTTGAGCTTATTTGGTTTGTGAATTACGATCCTAAAATATACATATACAACATACTGGCGGCACAGCTTATCGTATTTTCATTGGCGGCGTTCTCAATCGTTGTTTATACTACTTGGTCGCTACGCAGAAAGCATAGAGGCTCCTCGCAAAGGATAACGAGGATAGTCTTGCTTTCTGAATCGAACACGCCCAAAGAAGAGTTTTCCCTGGTCAACAGGATGTCAGTGCTGATAGGAAAAAGGGACGCGGTCTATTTTCGTTCAGAAATAGACCTGGCAGTTGACGGATACGCGGTTGTTAACTGCGTGGACGACAACTGGTATCTTGAACGCGTGTTTGACGAGCGCAGCGTAGGACTCAAACGCGCCGGCGAGCAGTTCGTTTATAGGTTGAAAACAGGCATGAGTTACAAACTTCAAATAAACGATATTATCTATATCGGCAATGAACGCTTGCTTGTATTATAAAGAAGGGCAAAGAGTCTGAGCAAATACAGTTTCGTTTGACGAAACCACCGTTTGTACGCGTATTTTTGTGGCTTTCCACAGCCTGTTGCGCGTGGGCGGAATGAAAGGAATGGTCAAAAAATGGCGCTTAATCGTTGCAAAAACGGACATATGTTCAGCGAAAAAAAGCATGGAAAGATATGTCCATATTGTAATATTGCCCTTGAACCGGAGCAGAAAGCGATGGGCGAGGATCCGTTGGGGCAATATTCTGAAATCTTTCTGGACGAACTTGAAGACAAGCAGCGTGTGGTTGGTTGGATAGTGTGCGTTTCCGGCCCTTCGAAAGGGAAAGACTATCGAATATTGCCTGAAAAGAACTTTGTTGGGCGCTCGCCAGATATGGACATACGGATTTTAGGCGACAATTCAGTAAATTCACGCAATCACGCGATAATCATGTATGACCCTGAGAAAAATCACACGGTTGTGTTGCCTGGCGACTCGCAAGGGCTGGTATACAAGCTGGATAACGAGGATTCATGGGAAGTTGTATATGAGCCGAAAGAGCTGCTGGCGGGCGACCGCTTGAAAATCGGTAGCAGCGAATTCATATTTGTGGCCTTCTGCGGCGACAACGAAGGCTTTAAGTTCAATTGGCGGGATTTCGAAAATGATTGACCGTTATCTGATCGGTAACGCCCAAACTATTGGTCGCCGCGAGATACAGAATAATATTTTTTCCACAGTGTATAACGACGACGGAGATTTACTTGCCGTATTGGCCGACGGGGCTGTCGACCATCCAAATGGTCGAATTGCGGCAATAGTCGCGGTAGGATGCTGTGTAAATACGTTTATTCAAAAATTCGCGCGTGCGGAGCCTACGCAGACAAACCAGTTTCTGTACGATACTGCCATGAAGGCTAACAGGAATGTGCAAGACGCGGTTTTTATTGGAAAAAGCCCCCGTTTATCATTGACAATGACTTTGTTCAGAGCAAACGAGATGTACTATTTCAGCGTTGGCGTGAACAAGATTTTCTTGTATAACGGACATAATGAGTTTGTTTTGGGCTCCGACGCGAACAAGTCTCGTTTTGAAGGCAAATGCGATTTATCACCGAAGGATATCGTCGGTATCCTATCGACCGGGGCTTATGAAAACGCCCATCCAATGGAACGTATTAAAATAATCGGGTCAAAAACCCAAGTGTTCGACAAAGCTCAAGCAATAATCGAGGCTGTTAACAAAAGGGGCTTGGAGAAACAATTGAGCGCGACGGCACTCCTGGTTGAGGTTTTGAGATGAGGAGAGCAAACAGCTCCATAAAAGTTGATTATAATTCAGAAAAAGGCATAGATAATAGCGACAGGACGTTTTTTGCCTATGTACCGCTTGACGATATGGCTTGTTATGCCGTGGCGGAAAGCTATGACGGTGATAAAGACATTAACAGCGCGAAGCTGGCAGTCGAATCGGTGCTAACGGCTTTCGAGCGCAACCCGTCATTCAGGGGTCTCAGGCAGTACATTAAATATGCTCATGACCAAATAGTCGCTAATAGCGTTAAAAACAAACTTGAAGCCGCTATAACCGTGGTTATTACAGACTATACGCGCATCAGATACGCAAGCTGCGGCAACATCAAGTTGTATTTGCTAAGCGACAACGCCTTTTACCTAAAGAGCGAGACGCAAACGTATTACCAGCACGCCGCTAATATTTTTGGACTGGACAAGGCGCCTATTTCAGAAAATAAAAATCTTTTGCAGTATTTAGGGAAGAAAAATCGTTTGGCGCCATACATTTCCAAAAAAATCGATTTGCTTGAAGAAAGCACAATGCTCTTTGCCACTTGCGGTTTTTGGGAACGCGTGGACGACGTGGAAATCCTCGACGCCTACGAAGAATCCGAACCGGACAACCTGATAAGCAATATCCAGGAAATGCATTTATTGACGCAGCTTAAAGACCCATTATTGAAAAGCTATACGTTGGCGTCTTTATTCGTCGAAAAGACATTCAAAGAGGATACCGCGAAACTGAAAAAGCGCCGTCGTCTCTTGATGATAGCGATAGCCGCAGCCGTTATCATCACAATTATTGTCGCGATAGTTATTTCAATCATTAGATCCAGCGATAGGCGGGCAATGGCGGAAATCGAACGTTTGGACGGCGAAGGAGTACGGTACTCTAACTACGGAAATTATCAATTGGCTTTCGATCAGTATGACAAAGCCCTTGAGCTGACAGGAAAATTGCGCAACAATTTACAGTATACCCAAGCAAAAAAGGCGCTCACCTCTATGATTGCCGAAAGATGGCATTTATACAACAGCATCCAGATCGGGGACGAACATTTCCTGAACGGCGATTACCAACTGGCGCTCCAATCGTACGAGGACGCACAAAACGCGTACTATGACGTTTACGAAACGGCGGATGTATATTCCGGCTTGATGGTTGGGGAAATATTATCCGGCAAGATCGAGCGGGTTGGCAATTATATAACGGCAAGCGAATTGATCAAAGCAGGGCAATTGTATGACATTGAGGAACTATATCAGGAAGCCCTGGCAATTTTTGGAGAAGCCGAGGAAATAGTAAAAACCATGGGCGATCTGGAACTCAGAAAAGAACTGATATCAATGATTTATGAGACTGAACGGAAACTGAACAGTTCAGTGGAAGTCAACTTCATCCGCAACGTGCAATCCTTGATGAAGAGGGCTGAAGATAGGATGGATTTCGATCTGGCGTTGCAATACTGTAATTTTATCATCGGGGTATATTCGGATTTGGGTGTCTCCGACGACCAATCGCAAGCAGACAAAGAAAGGCTTGAAAGTAAACAAAGAAATGACCAAGAAGTGAGGGAGTATATAGCGACAGCGAAATCACAAGAATCTAGCGGTAATATAGAAGGCGCGCTGGAAACCTACGACACAGTATTGGCAATATATGAAGAAATGGGCATGAGCCAGAGGCATGAGCGATATATAAACGCTATAGAAGAACAAGTAAGGCTCGAAAAAATAATAACTGAGCAACGTGAGCAGCAACAGCAGCAGGAACTGGAAGACCAGCTTGCGGCTCAAGACGCCTTGGTGAATCAAGGAATAGAAACCGAGGTTGGGGATGGATAATAATCTGCTCAATGACCGTATAGGCAAGCTGAAAAACTGGGAGCAGACGGAATCGCTAAACGAAATACTATACAACGCGCTCTCCAGCCTGCATGCGTACGCGAATGACCGTTTTGACAGCCTAACCGACGAAATAAGGAGTGAGTTTGCGCTCAATGACAATCCTCCTGAGATAAAAGTCGCGGTATGTCTAGAGGATAAAATTGACAAACAAGTTTTTTTGCGCCCGGTAGAGTCGCAGCCACAATACGGCGGTGCCAGGTACATAACGACGGTTTTCGCGAGTTGCGATTATCCGACGATACAGAAGCTGACGCAGCGGACATATAAAGCATCTATCCAAGGCGATAAAGAAACGTTGCAAACGCAGGTGGAACTGAAGTATTCAGTAAAATATTTGCGAAATATAGAGTCGCTTTATTACTCTTTCAATGAAAACGAGCTGCGTTGGACGACAGTGGACGAGCGGTATTTTTATAAATTCCTGGACGTTTACAGTACACGAGATCACAAACAGAAAAAAATTGAAGGTTTTGAAATAGACTTTGCCGAATTTAGCAAATACATTTCATATGACAAAGTACTGCTGTGGAACGTCAGTCCGATGACTGTACCGGTTGCCGTATGTGACCCCCGTCCCGCCTATAATGCGATACAATACGAACATGTGTTAAAAAACGTACCGCTTGACGAGGATAAGTACATACTTTGTTCTTTGGGTGAAAAATTCAATACATTCCGTCGCGGTAGGGATATGTATGTGCGTACATACAAGAAACAGTACGAACAATTTGACCTTCTTAGGATTATAAGCAATGCTGAAGCGAAAAGCCCATTATACTTGCCTGTGAAATCTAATAAGAGAAAACCCGGTTTTATAGACTCCATCGCTGAAAGACGGTTTATGCCAACTTGGGGGGAAGCGGAACGGATCATACATTCATTGGGAGAAATGTCAGGTATACGTCTCATGGATATAAAGACTCCTCCAGAGCAATCTCCATACATGCAACTTTTTTACCCTGATAAGGACTTGTCCCTCTACACGTGTCTGGATTACAATATCTTCAGGGAGGAAAACATTGTTATTAAAGACAGAAAGCCGCTTATGTTCACATTTAAAATCAACACCGACGATATATGGGCGTATGAAACGATGTTTTACGCGTTGTCGGAACTTCAGTTGTATTTTTATGATTACCGTTGCGTCGGGCGCTTAGCGTAATATGTCGGTTTTTATTGTAGTTAACAAGGAGTAGGCCACAAACATGAACTATATCTGGTATCCGCTCATGGAAGCGATTCAAGCCGATTACGATACGACAAAAATTAACTATCGGGTATGCGATAAATTATTTTTTGAGCAATGGGAAGACGAAACGATACGTATCGAAGCGCGCGCCCACCACATTTCGCCTCTGCTTGAATATCTACCGATCGCGCTGTATGATCCGGACAATAATGTCAAGTTGGAAGATAAGCTGGCTCGAGTTGATGTAAACCCTTATCACCGCTTCACCTCTATATTCACAAACATACTGCATCCTGACCGGCATGACCACAACGATTTGATCGTATGCGATATAATGACGCATATGTTAGCCCATATCGACAGGATATGCGGCATGTGCAGGCACGACTTCCGAATACTGATAGTTATCAACGAAATAGAAAAAGGTTGCTACGGCGATTCGAGAGAAGTATTCAGTTTATTTAGCACATTGGAGAAGCGGGCGTTGGCTGAAGGCCTTATCATGTTGTACAATACATATAATAGTTTACGCAGTTTGGATACGCTCTTTAACGTGATACTAACCGACTTTGAGGTGCGGCTCAGGGATAATGTCGAGGTTGTTTTCTATAATCCATACGGGTTTGATGAACGGGAAGATAAAATGCTTAAATTTATCATTAAGCTATTCCTCCCCATTGATTTCCCCTATGTCATACATTGGCAATATACATATGGTAGCGTTGATTGCGATGAAAGCATGATGCTCGAAAGATTTGTTTTTTAGGGGGCAACAAAAATGCGGCGATATACGGTCCATGAATTAGAAAGTATGGACATCACGACACTGAGGGCTATTTGCAGGGAACTTAAAATTAAGGCTGAATCGATAAGCATCTTTGACGACAAGAGCTTATTGGTACAAATGATTTACAAATATCGCGGTGTCATTGCGGACCGTTTTATTGATGTATGGGACGACGAGAAAGTGCGCCGCCTGGAAAAAGCCATAGCGGAGAAAGGCGAAGCGCAGTACAATGCTCCTGTTGAGATACCGGCGTATTTTCAAATCTACAAAGGTTTGGAATCACTAAACGACCGGGGTCACGAGCACAAAGTCTACACCGGTGCCGATATCGATAGGACAAGCGCGGTATTGGTCGACCAAAAGGGCGAGATACAAGCATTCATTAATGTGTCCAGAAGAAATGTAAAAAACACATACCATCTGCATCTGCGCAAACATATGCTAAACAGTAATATCAAGCCTGGAATATATAAGAATTTTAGGATAATATTCTTTCCTAATGATTTTGAAAGGATACTGCGCATATACAACATCAAATTTGAAGCCGCGACGCGTTTCCCATATATCGCGAAAACTGTCCAGGAAGTAATTATCAAGGAGATTGAGGACACCGACGACGTGTTGGTCATCGATTATGGGACGTCCAACACTACAGCCGGGACCTATGTCGACGATGAAATTAAGCACGTATGGTTCTATTCAGATGAATTGTGCTTACAAGAACCGGATGTCATAACGCGTCACGCGCAGTGTACCGAATGCGGACGATGCGCCTTGTGCCCCACTATCATCGCTGTTGGCAAATGCGGCGGTGAAACTGTCGAACTCCTGTACGGGCATGACGCGCGAGACCGCATGCCAATGGCGCGAAACAGTATATTTTTTGATACAAAACGCTGGGTGAATGATTATAACGAGATTATCGACATCAAAGATTTAGACGGCAACACTGCCTCCATGCGGCGTAGCGAAATAATAGAGCGGTTCATAGACTTTGTTATACGAACCGCCGAACAGCAAAACAAAGTGCGTTATAAGAATATCTGCTTCATCAGCCCTGTCAAACAAAAGGCGATGTCTATACATATGTACAAAGATATCCTGCGCGGATATAACGTCGATGAAAAGGATTCTATCGATGAAGCTGTAGCGGTCGTGTACAGCTATGTAGCGCCAGCCGTCAAAGATCTGAAATATGAGGATGGCTATGAGAGGAGCGTTTTACTCATAGACTGCGGCGGCAGCACGAGCGATATGGTAAAATGCAATTACGTCATCAACCACCAGAAAAAGCGCAGCAATATAGCCATGCTGGTAGGGTATGCCAACGGCGACACGAACTTTGGCGGCAACAACCTCACCTACCGCATCCTGCAGTATCTGAAAATCAAATTGGCTCATTTTTACAGGAAACAGGCTATGCCCGAAATTGACGATTTGCTCAACGCTTCTTCCCATGACGTTTTTGAATTCGTTGATATGGCGGGAGTAACGAAAACATATGAAAACTTTGAAGAGGCGTATATAAGAGCCGGAGTTTACATCCCGACAAATTTCAGCGATTATATAAACGATGCGGAAACCGTATATTTTAATGTGAGGGGGAATTTCTATTTTCTTTGGAATCTCGCGGAACGGATTAAAATTGATTTGTACAGCAGCACCGGAGCTTACGAGTTTTCCTTTGAGCGTCTGCGGGAAAGCAACAGCCAGTATGTGCTTTCTTTCAGGAGTGAAAAAGGTGCTTTCACTTCGTATACCCAGTGCCCTCCCATCCGCGTTTTGCGCGATGAGATCAACTTGCTCATAAAGCCGGAAATATACAATTTGTTAAAGAAGTTTATAGAACCATACTACCTTGAAGACGAAACAATGAGCGGAATTACTGAAATTATGCTGTCAGGCCAAACGACAAAAATAGACCTCTTCCGGGACGTACTAAAAGAATACATTGCCGGCCATAAGGCGCGCGCGCCGTTTGAGCAAAGCTACGTTAAGAAATTAAAATGCATAAAAGGCGCTGTGGCATACCATGGCGCGAAGGCCTTGGGCCGCATACGCTCGACCCTGGAGTACTCCCCCGCTATCGTGCCCTATTATCTTACAGTAGAGACATTTGACGAGGAAAAGGAAAAAACCCTTATCACGCAAGGACAACTGCTATCTGATATCTATTCGTATATAGACCGTACATTTGAGACGAAAATAATCGTATTCAATCTGAAAGACCATGATAGGGAGACGTTACAGGTTTTAAAGTTTGACTTAAACGTGAGAGGCTTCGCTGAAACAAATTATTACGAGCTCCTAGAGCGCTACACATGGCTGAAGCAAGCGGACGTCGACCGCATCGAAGACGGCGAGGTGCGTTTGTTCGTGTATAGCAACGACGAAAGTTGGGGCTTTAAATGGATCGGCATTACAAATAATGACGGGAACCTGCTATGTGGCGAAGAAAAGTTCGTGCCTTTTGAAAGCACGGCGTGGGAATTGAATTTCTTTAACGGTAAGAGGTAATTTAGAAATGCGAAATGGTTACTTTCCGATCTTTTCAAAGGGGCGCGTGCTGAAGAAGGAAAGCATTGAATATTTACGTGATTTCCCTTATGATCTTGCCTCTTTGGCGTGTGAAAACTACTCCGATGGTATACTCTTTGGATTCTCTATAACATCCTGCGGAGATGGTCAGATCCATATCTCAAAAGGCGTGCTAAAATATCAAAGTGATATAATTGTTATACCTGACCAGGTTTCCGAAATGAACGAGTCGGATTATGGAGTTTTTTTGTACACTAAAATGGTCGTTGGAGAACCCCACGAAACTGTGGATTGTATGATCCGCAATGTAGAATTAGTAATCGACAGGCGCGAAGTCAATGCGGGAAATGAAATAGAATTAGGCCGATTTTGCCTACATCGTGGCGCGGTTTTGCGTTGCGTATACGATTCTTTCGCTGATTTGCGCACGCCGAACGACACAATGGATCTCACGCGCGTCCCGTTCGCGGGCTATGGAGCGCCAAGTTTACATCCTGTAGTGATCAAAGAGTACGCAAAGGCATTACTAACAATATCGCGAGATCCGGCGGATACTTCGTTTGCGCTCATGTGTATGAATACTGGCGTCATGCATAAAGGCTGCATACAGTGGCACATCGCAAAAAAAACAAACAAGGACTACGCAGACTTCACATTACCCATGCTCTACGACAAGCTTCTGTCGCTGCTACCGCAGTCTGGAATAAAGGGGGTAGTGGGTCCGCGCAGGACATCGATACTGTAGTCACGAGTTATAGGAGGTGAATAATATGCCAAAATATGTTGTAAATGGGGCGACGTTAAAATGTACATTAGGGGTATCAACAAGCAAACTGGTGGTGTTGCCTGTTCACCGCGTGAAATTGACAAAGAAGCTAAAAGCTAATATCGGCGACGGTATTGGGACAGTAAATATCCTGACTTTTGGTGGGTGTACAATAACTTCGCCGCCAAAACCCTGCATACCTGCATGCTCCAAGTGGATAGGCGGCAAAACTAATCTTCATATAGACAGCGAACCCGCGCTGCTTGACTGTCACAAGATAACGTGCCCTGCGGGCCCCGGAGTAATTTCGATCACTGACTGCGGGCAAGGAAGCGCTGAAAAAGCTAAACTCGACAAACCAAAACCGCAACCGAAAATGAAATCGAAATTACTGAAAGGTCCGGGAGCGAAGACTGATAAGGAAACAAAAAAGCTTGACAGTGTGCCTTCAGTAAGAAACGGTGAATTTGAAAAGTGGTTTGATTCCCTTACGAAGGATGAATTTGAAACAGTTTGGGCTAATCCGGAATTAAAAGAAACAATTAAAGACAGGCTCAGATCACCGGGCGGTTATCACGAATGGCTTCCCGTTTCAAGGGCAAAAGTATTTAAGGAGTGGGGAGTTTCAGCAACGGATATCAAATCGCTGCGCACGCCAACTGAAGACGTTAAATTTGTAAATCCAAAAGGGCGACATGGCGGAAAGGGTTCTACTAAAGCACATAATGAGATATTGGATATTGTCGATACATCCAGTAACTACGAGGAGTTCGAATCAAGATTGAATGATTGGGCTGATTCAAGATTTGAAGGTGGAAGTGGCGCTTTACCGAAAGGGTTTAGTAGATAGTAACTTGCAAAGCGACTGTTCACTCGGTTTCAGATGAGCTTTGATTATTTGGAGGTTAATACAATGGAATTAATAGGAACTGTCTCCCTTTGGTTGGGAAATATGGATTTAGCGGAAGACCTGGAGCAATTGATGAAAGTTAGCTATAATGAAGATGGCGACTATATCCCGTCTGAATTCGCGAATTGCTTTTCTATCGCGAGATACGATGAAGCTACGCGGGAAGCGGAGTTTTATGATGAGCCGCAACATACGCTCGAAGAACTCCTTGAAGGGTTCTCATATGACGATGTTATTATACCTGAGTTGAAAAAATTTCAAATTAAACGCAATATCGAAGAATACAACTGTGTGGTACTCTTGTATGATTTTAAGTACGAACAAGAATTAGATATATATGAACACGAAAATTTCTTCTTTGAATTCATTGGCTCAGTAAAATATGAGTAACTGACAATGCTGGTTTATTTTACTAGGCTCTAAACGGAGCTGATTGAGGTGATAAGTTTGGACAAACAAGAGTACGGGGACGAGTTGTTTATTTACGCGTTGGCGCTGATGGAAGAAATGGAGGCTAGAAAAGCCGAGGCAGAAGATGAATTAGAACAGGAGAGTGATTAAAAATGAAACTTATTGATGTTGGAAAAATAAAAGTGACGCCGTTTGAATTTGACAGCATAATTGAAATTAAAATCATAAAGGAACTCAACGAGCATTCGGTACTGTATGTAAGCGGAATCGTTAGAGACGACAAGCAATTCAGTCCTGTCAAAGACAACACGGAAGACGTAAAAGTTAAGTGCGAAAATGACGGCAAAGTTTATTTCAGCGGTGTGCTGCAAAACGTTAAGGTAACCTGCGTAAATGCTATATATCGCTTGGAGGCGTACGCGATATCCAACACGATTTTACTGGATACGATAAAACATAAACGTGCATTTCAGGACAACGGGCAGACATACCAGGCGATCGTCGAAAAGGTTATAGCGGACAATAGCGGCTCTGTCACATATAACGCCGATCCCATGACTGTCGAAAACATAATACTGCAATACAATGAGACTGACTGGGAATTTGCCAAAAGATTGGCTTCTCACACAAATGACGTATTGATACCTATTATTGATGATAGCCCCGCTTTCAATTTCGGCGCGCCTACATCTGGTGGAACAAGTTTAGATTCTGTCGACTATTCCATATCCAGGGACTTTAACGCCATACGGTGTTTTGATGAACTGAGCAGTATAGAAGATAACAAAGATGGCAAACCGCGCAAGATGACTGCGGACGACGTAACTGTTTTTTGCGTTGAAACAGATGATTTCTTATGCGATATTGGAGAAAAATTTAACCTGAACGGAAATGACTTACATGTGTGCCGCTTATCGTTGACATTTGAAAACTCCGCGTTAGTAGTTATATATACCTTATGTCCAAAGAAGGCTGTTTCAATTCCCAAGTTCTATAACCCATCAATAACCGGTCTTATCATTGACGGCAAGGTAACAGAAGTTGAAAACGACACGCTCAAGTTGCGTTTAGACGACAATAAAGCGCGCGGTGTGGAGCAGGATACTGATGAAGCGCATTTCTTCAAGTATTCCACAGGTTACAGCATGGAAAAGAATACGGGCTGGTATGTTATGCCAGAAGAAAACGATATCGTACAGCTCCTCTTCCCTATCGAGGATGAAAAATTTGCTTACGCCACATCTTCCCTGAGACAGGAAGACACCGCAAGGACAATGGACTATATGGTGAAATATCTGCGCACATCGTATGGTCGGCTTATCAAGATGGACAAGGACGAAATTCTTATCTCCACCGTGTCCGACGATAGTTGCGACGACTGTGAGACATATGTTCGGTTGCACAAAGATAAGGATCCGGGCATCGAGATCATCACGCCAAACCGCATCTTGATAAAGAGCGACGGCTCTACGATCAATATAGAAAGCGAAGACGATATGACAATCAAAACCAAGAGCAAAATGTTCATCGAGGCTAGCGACCAAATTCAAATGGTTTGTGGCAACAGTTCAATAAAAATGGAACCAAGCGAGATCAATATCAAGTCGCCGATGATTAAGGAAAACTAACGCGGGTCTTACCCGCAACACAATAACTTTAGGTAAAATGAATTATTTGAATATAAAGCGGTTCTTGTTATCCGCCATATCCGTGCTAACATTATTGATTATGTGTTGCCTTCCGCTTTCCGTCGCGTACGGCGTCGGAGACGCTTACAGCGCGGATGTTATTCTTGTTATTGACTGTAGCGGATCGATGAGAACCAACGATCCAAACAAGCTTGCGTTACAGGGTGCGATAATGGTGCCTGAGATGATTCGGGAGGACGGATGCCGTTACGGTGTTGTCATGTTCGAGGGGCATGTGACTGGAACGCTCCCGTTGCAAGAGGTCGTTGATGAAGATGCTGTGAAGGACATTACGTCTGAGTTGGATGCGATCTATCACCAAAGAGGCCAAAAGACCGATTTACCAAGAGGGTTGTACCAGGCGATGCAAATGCTGCTTGAAAGCGAGGATATTGGCAACCCTCGAGTAATAATCGCGCTGACTGACGGCGAGGATGACCCGGAGTCGGGACGTAGCATGAACGACATCGAGCGTGACCGCGATATAATAATCGCGTTGGCGCGCGAAACTGGGATCCCGATTTATGTTATTGGCCTGAACATCCGTGGGGCGGTGACGCAGGATATTAACGCGTACATCGCGAAAGAAACAGGAGCGAAGGCATACGAAATTGCGGCGGCGGACCAAATAGAACCAACTCTAACCGCTATTCTGAGCCGCTTCCGGAACCAGCCAATAATTCCGTCTCCGACGCCAACTCCAACACCAAAGCCAACCCCCACGCCGACACCAACTCCAACGCCAACAGCAGTCCCAACACCGACACCTGTACCGGCTCCGCTTTTTCCCTTGAGTCTGCTTCTAAAACTGTTTATCGGCGCGGTGCTACTGGGAATCATAGTGTTTATCATCATGCTTATCAGGAGCCACATAAAATCCGGAAAAGCTTTCGTCAGCCCATATAGACGGCTAAACTCATTTTCAAAGCGACTTTCGACACTTTTAGCGGGTAGGCCATATCTCGACGCTCAAATGAACAGTTTGGAAATCAGAATTACGAGTTTGCCGTACGGAATAAGATTTCCAGAAGCGGCGCAATTACGGCTTGAACATGTCAAGCAAAAACGCAGCTTACAGCAGATTCTTGCTTACAACTGGCGCTATAAGGACGAATACCTGGACGCTTTCCGCAACATCAGGTGGTTCGCTGCCAGAACAGAGTTTTATACCAAACGCAACGGGGATCTATATATCACTGTTCCAGTCAATCCCGGATTCACCGTTCTGATCGACGCTCAAATCCATTCCAAACCTTTTAGTGGCGTCATGAGCAAGGACGGAGGTTATACAGTAACGATATTCCAGGATCAAGACAACGCGTATGAGATTGTTTTAGGCAAAAAAGGCAGAGGTTTTGATGATATGCTCCTCAGTGATAGCAGCGATCTTTATTATCCGGAGGAAACTAAAGTCAACGACAGCGTCGACCTCCCATTCAATGATATCACTGATTTCAGCAGCTACAAAGATAATAACGACTACAGCGAATACGATGATTTCGGCCCGCAATAAACCAGCGCTTCAACTAGTCCAGTCATATCCTGATCGGTTAAGCCGTCAGCGTAATAAAATAGCAAGTAGCGACCAGTGATTGGTAAACGAAAGTTGCGTTTACTGACACTGGTCGCTTGTGATTTAATAGGTTGATCGGACTGCTAGTGAATAGGGTTTCTGCAAGCCGCGTCAGTTCACTGAAATGCTACACTTATCCGTAAATCCGCCGCATGAAACCGTAATGGACGCAGTGCCGGGACTAACTGCCCTAACGTTCCCGCTGCCATCGACCCTGGCGATATTACTGTCCGAACTGCTCCATGACAACGTCTTATTTGTGGCGTCAGGAGGCGATACTGTGGCAGTCAACGTGACGCTCCCGCCAATATCCAACGAAGCGCTATGACGATCCAACGCCACACCTGTAACACGTTTATCTGTTGGAGTTGGAGTTGGAGTTGGCGTGGGAGTTGGCGTAGGTGTTGGTGTTGGTGTTGGTGTTGGTGACGGTCTCGGTGACGGCGACAACTTCGGTGTCGGTGTAGGCGTCTGTCTCGGTGTCGGCGTAGGTGTCAACCTCGGCGTAGGCGTAGGGGTAGGTCTTGTAGGCGTTGGTGTGGGCCTCGGTGTCGGCGGTTGCGGCGTAGGTGTTTGTATTGGTGGTGGTGGTGTTACAACCTCAACGTGTTCAACTGGCGACCAGTCGGTTATAGGATTATCGAATACAACCAAAACTTTAAGCGACATCAGATATCTCAGAGGCTCTAGGTCAGAAACTCGATTATAGCTAATATCCAACTCGCGAAGTTTAGTCAATCTGCCCACAAAGGCAATTCTGGTTAGATTATTATTGCCGACGTCAAGTTTGACAAGATTAACTAATCCCGCGACAAAGGAAGCGTCGTCCAAGCGGCATCCCGACAAATTTAGGTCTTCCAAGCTGATCAGTTGGCTCAGAGGCGTAGGGTCGGCTATCACTATATTGTTGATGTCTAGGACTTTCAGTTTAGTCAGCATTGTTAAATCTTGAAGCGAATTTATTGTCCCCTTCTCGATTTTCAGTTCAGCAACCCTACTTAACTCCACCGGATAAATCTCACCAGTGATTTTTTTCATCTCCTGCCGGATCGCTGTTTCGACAACCTGGTCAGAGAAACGAACAGGCGTCGGCAGTGGGGGCGTTGGCGACAGTGATGGTATTGGCGGCGGCGTGGGTGGAGTAACAGATATAACGGGATCCATAGAAATGTGAGGTGTTGGTGAAGGCGACGGAGTAGCGCCGTTATGCGGGTCATCCGTTGGCGTCACAGAGATTTCCCCACCCTGCTGTGCTGGTGGCGTAATATTGGAAATTGTAGGATTTCCCCTATCTGGTATCAGACTGCTCAAATCGATAGGGAAACGCAAAAGGATCACCAGGAGCGCAACCGCGAGACAAGCGGCTGAAATCGCCACGACTAGCCGCATGTGGTCTTTAATTGCTTTCCCTATAAACTTCAGCGGCTGCAATTGTTTTTTTATGTTGTGGGCGCTTTGGTTCATTGCAGGTGAATTTGAGACATCCTCGATAGAAACATCCTGTATATCCATGCCAACTGGATCAGCAAAGATCATCGGTTCCTTTACATTGGCGTTAAACCGGAATACTATTACCTGTTTTTCAGAATCGGACAGCAAGGAACTATATTCCTGAATTCTATCTTTCATCTGTTCGGCGTCCGCCCACCGTTGGCTCACTTCATAGGCGCAAGCTTTTAAGATAATTGTGGATAGTTCCTCGCCTGCATGCGCTGGAGCCGGTATTGGCTCCCCGCTCATTCTCATCTCCTGCGCCTGGTTGTATTCCAAATGTGTCACAGGCGCGGGAAGAGGAGGCAGAAAAGGCGCGCGGTTTCCATTGAGCAATCTGAATAGAACTAACCCTAGAGAGTATACGTCTACGCGAAAATCGCTCTTTTCATGGCGCGCGAGTTCAGGCGCCATAAACAATAGCGTCCCCCTCACCGACATTCTCGTAACTGCTTCGTCCAGCGATCTTGCTATTCCAAAATCGCCAAGTTTAAAATTCCCGTCTTTATTGATAAAAATATTCTCAGGTTTTATATCCCGATGAATAAGATTTCTCTTTTGTAAAACGGACATCGCAGAACAAATATCTTCGCCAAGGCGCAACACATCTGACAATGTCAACGGGTGCTGTTGCATATATGTATTCAGATTTGTAAGATATTCCATTTTTATATAAATGTCATATCCTGGCCTGTCCTTGCGGGGAATAATCTGGTGGTCGTCATAAGCTACAAAATTAGTATGCCCGCGTAATTCAACGTTTATCTTAACCTCGCTCATGAATGATTCCAACAATTGAGCGAAGTAAGCCTCCAGCGTAGCGGCATCAGTCGCCAAGCCCTCGGCGAAAAGGACGTTTGCCTGATTCAGGTACGTTGGGATCGTTATATGTTTAACTGCGCAAAAATATGTATTTCCGTATTCCTCCCGTTTAAACAGATAGACGCTTCCATAAGTACCCTTACCTATCAGCTTGACTTGAGTCCATCCACTCCACGGGCAAAATATCTCATGTTGATCAGGCATTCTGACCAACCCCCAATCCGAAATCTCAGCAAGAGTGTCGGCGAAACCACAGCCACAGCGGAACTATCCGCTAGGGCTTACGGGACAAAAGTAGCGTCTCGGCTTTGTGCCGATTGTTCTCGTCCGTTTACAGGTTAAAGAGTGAATACTTGCTGTGTATTTACCAGAAAACGCGTTAAACGGGCTGAAAGAGGCGATTTTAAGATAGCGACGTAACTTTTGTCCCTAGATCCTATTTCTAATCTTGGCTAACCCAGTTATACTTAGGATTAATAATTGTTCTGTAAAGCATAGCAAGGGTCTGCTCACATGTTAGGTTGCTCAGGGGGTCAAAAAGACCGTTTTCTTTTCCCTGCATAATGTCATTATCATGGGCAAACGCCACGAACGGGACGGCCCATTGGGCTATCTTGTTTGCGTCGTTATAATACGCAAGGCTGGTTACATCTGAAGGTGGTGGAAAATCCTCCATAATAGCTACGAAAGTACAGATCATCTTTGCGGCTTCTTGCCGGGTTATCCTACCCTGCGGGTTAAAGCTTGTATCGGACACCCCCAACACCAGCTCAATTTCAAACGCTTTTCTTATCTCGGTTTCATACACATGATTTTCAATATCAGTAAAATTCGTGTAATTTGGGATCGTTATATTTTTTTTCTGTATCGCTTCGTAAGTATTTACAAGCAAACCGGCAAATTCTGCCCTGGTGACATTTTCCTGGTACCTTCCCCACATCATCGGCGGTAGTACATTCATCTTGTATAGATTTGGTAGTTCATTTTTCGCCCAATTGCTGACACCATTCAATGGATTTGTATAAATATCATACAGCTTTGCACCATTTTCGGCAACTGATAAACCTTCCGCCACTTTTACCGGCTGGTTTTGGTTTATGTTTCTTTCAGAATCAATACCCAATTGGTTCGAATTGTTCCTTCCCCACGCGTACAGATCGCCATTATCCGTCACATAGAAATTATGGTTCAAGCCGGAAGCTATGAATATGGGTTTACCCTCAATTTCGATCTCTTTTGGCGTGAACTCAGAAGAGATGCTGCCGTCGCCAAGCTCTCCATATTCCCCGTTGCCCCAGGTGTATATCTTATTGTCATCTGTCAGCACCATCGACGAATTGGCACTCGCTGAAACTTGGGCAGCGTTCGTTATGCCCTCGATCTTGATCGGAGAATTGCGCGTCTCTTTCGTCCCGTCGCCAAGTTGGCCATTATCGTTGTTACCCCATGAATATACGGAACCGTCGTTAGCCACGGCTAGCGAATGTGTATTCCCCGCCGTGATATAGATTATATTCGCTAAACTGTCGATTCTCTTTGGCTGTTCGGCGTTGGTAAAAGTTCCGTCGCCTAATTGACCGTTCCAGTTATCCCCCCAGGCCCAAACTTCTCCTGAAAACGTCAATGCGAAAAAGTGGCTTCCTCCTGCCGCAATTGCCGCTATGTTATTTAGTCTTTGAACTTCGCGGGGTGTTTCGCCAATTGTCCATTGCCACACTTTGCCGTCTCTATCCAATGCCAAGCCGTCGTTTTGTCCAGCGGCTACGGCGACAATTCCCGTCAATCGAGGCACCAAATAAACTGGGGAATTCCCCCCTGTGCCCAACACATAAACATTCCCGTCATACCAAAGTGCAATGGAAAAATCGATCCCGGCGGCTACTGAAATAGTCGATATGTTTTCGTCTACTTGGGTAGGCGTCGGCCATCCTTCGGTACCGCTGTCCCATCCAAGCTGCATCCGCCTATTCGTTCCCCATGTCCAGATCGTCCCATCATTTTTCAGCGCTATTGTATGCGCCGAACCTCCCGCAACGGGCGTATAGGCCTGAACAACGCTGGAAGCGAGGGATACGGAGGTCGGAACGAAAACTGAGGTAAACAGTATTGCCGCTGAAAGTATTAGATAAACAATCTTTCTATTCATATTACTCTGATCTCCTTCATATTTTTTACAATTTTTTACGTTTAACCCCTTTATCGATGAGAATCACGCGCTTGCCGAAAAGGCGGAATTGCTTCCTGGTTCTACAAATCCACAAAACCGCCAACTACGGTTAGCAATGGGATAACGCCCCGAACATCTCAATCGATTCATGAATTTACCATTATCACGAGTATATCATGCGGCAGTTTGAAAATCAACCCACTCTTTGCTTGTTTGTGTTTCAATGATATGACAAAGTATTATACTTCATAGGGTATCCAAAAAACTCGCAATGGTTACAGGCTCCGCACACAAGTTTTGGCCATTATTACTAGTTTTCACCACTGTACCAGTGCGTTGCCTGTAACCAACCTGCGTTTTTGGATACCCTCTGAAGTGTAACAGACAAAGTGTCACTGTACAAACGTAGAAAAAAATACTATAATAACGTCATGTAAAGCGCATACTGTAAATTGGGGGTATTATCATGGGAGAACTGCAACTTAGGAACTACACTGAAGAAGCGGTCAAACTTTATGTGGACAGATGGTACAAAGAAGCAAACATTTGTCAATGCGAAATTTGCCGGATGGATGTCATGGCAATAATGCTCAACAACCTTGCGCCAAAATATATAGTTACAGATAAAGGCGCGTTGTATGCGCAACTGAAAGACTTTGATCCGCAAAATAAGATCGATTTTATGACCGCGATGACCTTAGCTATAAAATCAGTCAAAAAAAGCCCTAGGCATCAGTAATCCGCGACTCGACAACGGGAGTTTCCGCTTGCGGGTAGGCGGCTATACTTCCAAAACCATTACGCGCAAACGTGTAAAACCCGCCATAGGAGCTGTGAAATCCATTGAATCATAGCTCCTTAATGCTTTATGAATTATTGAAGCAAAGAAAAAACTGAAAAATCCTCTCGTTTGGCGCGTATTCTGAATTCAGAATTCTGACTCCGAACATTGGGTTGTTGGCAAAGCCCGCACTAGCAATTTAAGAATTTTTCCAGACGATCCATACCTTCCTTTATCGTATCCATAGAAGCGGCGTAAGTCATTCGGACAAAACCCTCGCATCCGAACCCTGAGCACGGCACTACCGCGACATGCCCACGCTCCAGAAACGCCAGGGAAAAATCATCGCTGTTGTTGATTACTCTCCCGCCAAGCGTTCTACCAATCTGTTTTTCGATATTTAGCAACACATAAAACGCGCCTTCCGGTTTGCGGCAACTAACACCATCGATAGCGTTGACGCGATCTACAATGTAGTTGCGCCTCTTCTCAAACACTTCGCGCATCTCGGCAATACTATCCTGCGGGCCTCTGAGCGCCTCCATCGCGGCGATCTGTGATATTGTGCTCGGCGCGCTAGTGGAATGACTTAGATAATTACCCATCACTTCCGCGAGATGCGTGTTAGACGCGGTATAGCCGATGCGCCATCCGGTCATCGCATATAGCTTTGATACCCCGTTTACGATTATCGTGCGTTCCAGGGCATCCGCGCCCAGCGCCGCGAAACAGGTGAATTCCCTTCCGTCGTAAACGAAGCGGTAGTATACCTCGTCGGACAGTACATATATATCATACTTGACGCAAACGTCCGCCAACGCTCGCAGTTCATCCGCGCTGTAGAGCATCCCGGTCGGATTTGACGGATTGTTTATGATAAACAGCTTCGTTTTGTCCGACACTTCTGCTTCAAGCTGTCCCTGAGTAATTTTGAAACCCAATGCTTCACTTGCGGGGACGGCTACCGGGACGCCACCTGCCATTTTTATCGCCTCAGCGTACGTAACCCAGCACGGCATGGGGAGCAGCACCTCGTCACCGGGGTCTAGCAGAGCCTTGAGCGCTATGTATATGCTATGTTTTGCGCCGCTAGCGACGACAATTTGCTCCGCCGAGTAGTCGACCCCACAGTCAGCCCGCAGCCTATCGGCAGCAGCCTGCCGTAGCGGCGGG